>Ga0208197_1000031_pt1 | contig 180315 bp, 149 predicted proteins | sample AD_JPNNA4_MetaG_FD_184444 | JGI IMG/M metagenome (GOLD analysis project Ga0208197, IMG submission 184444) | Active sludge microbial communities of municipal wastewater-treating anaerobic digesters from Japan - AD_JPNNA4_MetaG (SPAdes) (version 2) | ecosystem: Engineered > Bioreactor >...
GTGGCAAATCCCGGCCACAATGCCGAGGTGATCCATGCGTTTGGTTTCAAAAGTTTGCTCTGTGTTCATAACCCAAGATTACCAAATATTCCCGAATTCCGCCAGTTTGGGGTGCGGAATGTGGGAAGAACTAAAGGTATAGATATTTCTCTAAATTGGCAGACCAGTCTTCAGGGCCATCCAGGTTGAGGGAGCGCGCTGTGCGAAGGAAAGAGTTTTTCTGTGTGGAGGGAGGGGTTGTCTCAACGACAATCCAGACGCGCGTATTCGGCTTGAGCGCAAGCGGTTCAATGGGCCGCAATACAACTCCATCAAATAGAGCCTCAATTGTCTCGGTCATTGTCGTTCTCCTTATTCTGTGTTATGTTCATTATAGCATGAATGTCGTCATTTGATCACAAGAGGTTTCTCAATCACCCCTACATCTGGAGTCGTATCGCGCAGGCCGAACAAGCGCTCAACGCCGCCGCCCCCGACCTGGCATTGATGATTCTTGAGCTAGGCTACATCAAACGCTAAGGCGGTTTCGTTAAGCCGGAGATACCTGCTGAATCCATTGTGCAAAGGCAACGAGCAAATCCCGCAAAAAATTACGCGCAATCTCGTCCATCAAGTTCCCTTCGCTGTCGAAAACCTGCTCGGCGCGCGCCACCAGGACTTCCGGCTTCCCTAGCGGCAAGGCGCCAACGTGGGTGAGAACCTGGCGGAGGTGCAATTGCGCTCGTACCGTACCGAAGTTGCCGGTGCTGGCCCCGATGATGGCGACCGGCTTGCCATTCAAAGGTGGCTTGGGCTGGCGCGAGGCCCAGTCAATGGCGTTCTTGAGCGCACCGCTTAACGAACTGTTGTACTCAGGCGTCGCTATCAGGACGCCATCGGCTTCCGCCAGGCGCGCGCGGAACTCGGCCACAGCGTCAGGAAACGGCTTCTCGAAATCCGGGTTGAACATTGGCAACGGCGCGAGGGCGATGATTTCGAGCGTCATCTCTGGCGGCAGCAGCTCGGCGGCTGTGCGCAAAAGGGCCGTGTTGTACGAGCCGTGGCGCAAGCTACCGGAAATGCCTGCGATACGAAGTTGCTTGGAAGTGTTCATCGGTATGTCTCCTCAGAAATAGCTTCAACGGAATCGGACGGAAAATTTCCGTTCGATTTCGTTGATAAATCACTGTGGCATGACCAATCGCGCGAATTTTCGCAAGAGCAACGTGCCCACCGGTGTATCGTGGCACGTCGCCAGGCATTGTGCGGGATCCTGACCCTCGGCGCGTAGGATGTCAGCATAGGCGTGGATGTAGGCGCGCACGATGTCGGCGTCGAATTCGGGGTGGAATTGCACCCCCCACACCCGCGGCGCAAAGGCGACGGCAGCATGCGGTTCCATGACGCTGGCGGCAAGCCCCCGTGCGCCTTCCGGCAATTTCAGCACCGATTGCGTATGGCTGACGTGCGCCTGGATGCGGGAATCGAACCCGGCAAAGAGTGGGTCGCCGTTGGCGTGTAGGCGTACATCCACCGTACCAAACTCCCGCCCGTTGGGATTGTCGCCGACGTCGCCGCCGAGTGCGTAAGCCAGCAACTGATGGCCGTAGCATATCCCCAATATCGGTACGCCTGTCTTAACGGCGTCATACAACCATTGCGCCGTGTGTTCGCTCCAGGCTTGATGTTCTGTCACCATTGCGTGTGAGCCGCTGATAACGACGCCGCTGGTGACCCCGGGCGATGGCAGCGACTCGCCTTTTGTCACATCAACGGTGATCATCGCTGTATGCGGAAGCCCTAGCCCCTGCGCGATCCAATCTTCAAAATCGCCCCGGCGGGCCACCAGATCAGGTATCGAGCTGCCGGTTTTTATGATGAGTAGCATACGGTCACTCCCTTAAATCTCATATTTGGGCGACGACGGCCGCTACCGTCTCATCCCCACGCAGCGCCATACAGTTGACGCCCTGTACGACGCCTTCCTTCGGTGGCACTTCGGCGGCCTGGAAGCGGATGATCTTGCTGTTGCGGGAGATGATGAAGATGTCGTTTTCCGCGCCGACCGCTGCCGCTGCGACCAGTTTGTCGGTCTTGAAGGCGATCTTGCCCCCGCCGCCCGGACTTTTGTTCGCCGCGAACCCCGCCATCAGCCGGATCGTGCCCTTGCCGTCTGCACCGAGCAGGAAGACGCTGCCGGCATCGTTTGTGGCGGTCGCAGCGACGACTGCGTCGTTCTTCTCCAGACGAATGCCCAGACAGCCGGTCTTGGGCACGCGCTGCGCCGGAAAACGGATGGCGAATCCTTGCCGCGTGGCGATAAACACCTCATCCGCGCTGCCGGGAAGCCAGCACGCCGCTGCCAGCGGACCGTATTTGGCGGCGTCGTAGTAGACCACGCCGGGGATCATGCTTTTGCCTACAAAACTGGCGCGAATGGTGATGACCCAGCCCCGCTCGCCGACCAATGCGATCTGTTCCCCGCCGCCCTCGGGAAGTGCCGCCGCGAGGCGTTCGCCCGGCCGCACGGGAAGCAAGCCAGCGAGCGCCGTCCCTCGTGCGCGGATCGGCATTTCGGGCAGGCGATTGACCGGCAAGCGGTACGTGCGTCCCTGATCCGAGAACAGAACCAGGTTGACGCTTTCGTCGGCCAGGGCGAGCGATGCGGGCGGGTCGTTCTCCGGCGCGTCCAGGTCGAAGATGCCCATGCCGCCGCGTCGCTGGCGACCGTAAAGGTGCCGCGGCGTGCGCTTGAGCAGCCCGCCGGCGGTCAGGGTAATCAGGTTGATCGTGGTCGGCGGCTCGCAGAGTTCCGGCTCGGCGTCAGCTTCTGGCTCGGCGATGACCTGCGGGCGGGCGCGCCGGGCAGGCTGTGCCGCCAGTTCTGCCTCCAGGCTCTCAATGTAGGCCAGAACTTCAGGGGAAACATTGGTCAAATCCGGGCGTTCGATGGGCATAGACTCCTCCAAAAACTAGAGTTGGAACGTTAGCATGTTGAAAGGTCTGGACATTTCAACCTGTCTGAAGTCACCTTTTGGGTACACTTTGATTATACCCACGACTGCCAGGAAGAACAGGCCCCCATGCTTGTTTGTTCCGCCATTATTGCTTTTCGTTGTCTTCATAATGCGTATGCTGTTTGTCACCCCAAACAAGTGCCATTTGACATATTTTGAACTTGTTGTAAAATCTAGGGTAATTAGATCAGATCGAGTGTTGATGTTTATGCATACTGACCAAAGCGACCGTAACGCAATACGCAACCGCCTTATCTCCGGCAATCCCTTGCTAGGGTTGTTGCTTATTGTCCTGGTTATTATTGTGCTCCTGCTTAGCGGGAGCACACGGGCGGTCGCGTTGGCGAAGATAAAGCCATAGTAGGACAAAGCATATCCAAAACCAGCAAAAGCCGCCCAAAAGGGCGGCTTTTTTTATGGCTAGGGATTTTTTAGGAGGAGAAGACGCGATGAAGAAAACCGGTGCAGAAATTATATGGGCGATGCTCGAACATGAGGGGGTCGAGGTCGCCTTCGGGATCCCGGGAGGCACGATCATGCACACCTATCATCCCCGGCAGGACTACGGCGTTTATCACGTGCTGGTGCGTCACGAGCAATGCGCGGCACACGCGGCAGATGGTTACGCACGTGCCTCCGGCAAGGTTGGGGTGGCGATCGCAACTTCCGGCCCCGGTGCGACGAATCTGGTGACCGGCATCGCCACGGCGATGATGGATTCGTCCCCCATTGTGTGTATTACTGGGCAGGTGCCCACCTCAGTCATCGGCACGGATGCCTTCCAGGAAGTGGACATTACCGGCATCACCTTGCCGATCACCAAACACAATTACCTTGTCGCAAGCGTTGATGAATTGGCCGAGGTCATTCACGAGGCGTTTTACATCGCCCGCAGTGGCCGCCCGGGGCCGGTGTTGGTGGACATCCCCAAAGACGTACAACAGGCGTCCACTGAATTTGTTTTGCCTGATGATGAAGTCAAGTTGCCGGGCTACCATCCTGTGGGTAAGGGGAACCCCGATCTGGTGGCAAAGGCTGCGGCATTGATCAACCAGGCTGAGCGGCCGGTGATTCTGGCCGGCCAGGGCGTGATTATGTCGGGGGCGACGGACGTGCTGCGTGCATTCGCGGAGAAAACGGACACGCCGGTCGCTTTCACCCTGCTGGGGAAGGGGGGCTTCCCCGAATCGCATCCGCTGGCGTTGTCGTTGATGGGGATGCACGGCGAAGTCTTTGCCAACCGCGCCATTCAGGAGGCCGATTTGTTGCTCGGCTTTGGGATGCGCTTTGATGACCGCGTGACCGGACGCCTGAATGCCTATGCTCCCCAGGCGCGCAAGGTGCACGTGGATATGGATGCCGCCGAACTGAATAAGATCGTCAAGACTGACGTGGCGATCCACGGCGACCTGCGGCAGGTGTTGGAGCAATTGCTGCCGCTTGTTTTCCCCGCCGATCACGAGGCATGGCTGGAGCGCATTAATGGATGGCGTGCGCAGAGCCACAAGCGCGACATCATCAATCGTCCCGAAAATGGCCATCTGGTTGCCCCGCACTTCATCAACGAAATCTGGGAGGCTACGGCGGGGCAGGCCATCATTGTCACCGATGTGGGGCAGCATCAGATGTGGGTAGCGCAGTACTATCCCACCGACTATCCACGCCACTTCATTTCCTCCGGCGGGCAGGGGACGATGGGCTTCGGGCTGCCGGCGGCCATCGGCGCCCAGATCGCCCGTCCTGATAAAGAAGTATGGGCCATCCTCGGCGATGGCGGCTTCCAGATGACCATGCACGATCTGGCGACCATTGTTCAGGAGCGGCTGCCCATTCACATTGCGATTTCCAACAACGGCTACCTGGGCATGGTGCGCCAGTGGCAGGAGTTTTTCTACGACAAGCGTTACGAGGCCACGCGCTTGCAGAATCCCGATTTTGTAAAGCTGGCCGAGGCTTACGGCATCCGTGCGTGGCGGGCGACGAATCGGCGGCAGGCGCGGGAAGCCATTGCCGCGGCGCGCGCGCACAACGGCCCCACGCTCATTGATTTCGAGATTGTCCGTGAAGGCGAAGCCGCTAACGTTTATCCAATGGTGCCGGCCGGTGCGGCATTGCACGAGATGATCGAACGTCCGGTCTACGCTATGGCACAGGAGGCATAAGATGCAGAGTACATTGATTGCTTTGGTCGAAGATAAACCCGGTGTGCTGACGCGCGTCGCCAGCTTGTTCCGCCGGCGCAACTACAACATCGAAAGTTTGACCGTTGGTCACACCGAGGAGCCTGGCATTTCCCGTATGACGATTGTGGTGGATAGTGCGCGCACCGATGTTGAAAAAGTGGCGCAGAACCTTTACAAGCTGATCAACGTGATCCGTGTGGAGGATGTCACCGAGCAACCGAGCGTGCTGCGCGATCTGGCGCTCATCAAAGTGCGGGCCGAGGGGGGCGGCACACGTTCGGAGATCATGCAGCTTGTGGACACCTTCCGGGCGCGTGTGGTGGATGTGGGCCTGGATACTTTGATGGTCGAAGTGACCGGCACGGAAGACAAGATTGATGGTCTGGTGGAAGTCTTGCGCCCTTACGGCATCGTCGAAATGGTGCGCACAGGCCGTGTAGCTATGGCACGCGGCAGTTCAGGGAATGGGCACAAGTAGAACGCATAACTAACACGAGGAGAAAGGACAATGACGAAGATTGATTTTGGTGGTGTTATTGAAGATGTGGTGACACGCGAGGAGTTCCCGCTGGAGAAAGCGCGTGAGGTGCTCAAGGATGAAGTCGTCGCGGTGTTGGGATACGGCGTACAGGGGCCGGCGCAATCCCTGAACATGCGCGATAACGGCATCAATGTCATCGTCGGACAGTGGAAGGGTGATGAGGCTGCCTGGAAAAAAGCCCTCGCCGACGGTTGGGTGCCCGGCGAGACCTTGTTCGATCTCGAAGAAGCTGCAGAACGCGGCACAATCGTGCAGTACCTGGTCTCCGATGCCGCGCAGATGATGACCTGGCCGCGCATCAAACCGCATCTCAAGCCCGGCAACGCGCTGTATTTCTCGCACGGTTTTTCTATCGTCTACAGCAACCAGACCGGCGTGGTTCCCCCTGACTACGTGGACGTGATCATGGTCGCCCCCAAAGGCTCTGGGACGAGTGTGCGGGCCAACTTCCTGGCCGGGAGCGGCATCAACGCCAGCTATGCGGTTGAGCAGGACTACACCGGGCGCGCGGAAGAACGTACTATCGCCCTGGGTATTGCCATCGGTGCGGGGTATCTCTTCCCCACCACTTTCAAGAACGAAGTCTACAGCGACCTTACCGGTGAGCGCGGCGTGTTGATGGGGGCGCTGGCGGGCATCATGGAAGCACAGTACAACCTGCTCCGCAAACATGGGCACACGCCGAGTGAGGCTTTCAACGAAACCGTCGAGGAACTCACGCAGAGCCTTATCCGTCTGGTGGATAAGAACGGCATGGATTGGATGTACGCCAACTGCTCCACCACTGCGCAACGCGGCGCTCTCGACTGGCGGCATCAGTTCCGCAAAGCCGTGGAGCCGATCTTCGATTGGCTGTATGAGAGTGTAGTCTCCGGCGAACAGACACGCATCGTGCTGGAGGCCAACAGCGCGCCCGATTACCGTGAGAAACTCGCCGAAGAACTGCGCGAAATGCGGGAATCGGAGATGTGGCGTGCGGGTGCTGCTGTGCGGTCGCTGCGACCGGAGAATTGGGGAAAGCAGTAGACAGTAAATGGTAGACGGTAGACAGGGGAAGAGAAACCCCGTCTACTGTCTACAGTCTACCGTCTACTCTGGAGGAGACAATGTCTGACGATGGGGTTGGCATTAAGGATAAAGTCGCTATTTTCGACACAACGCTGCGGGATGGGGAACAGTCGCCCGGCGCCGCGTTGAACATTGACGAAAAGCTGGAGATTGCCCGCGCTTTGCAGGCGATGGGTGTGGATGTGATCGAGGCGGGGTTTCCCATCTCATCACCGGGGGATTTCAAGGCCGTGCAGCGTATTTCGCAGGAAATCCGCAACTGCACGATCTGCGGGCTAACCCGCGCGCGCCAGGCCGATATTGATGCGGCCATCGAGTCCCTGAAGGACGCGGCACGCCCGCGTGTTCACACCGGGCTGGGGGTTTCTGACGTTCATCTTCAATACAAGCTGCGTATGACCCGCGAAGAGGCCCTTGAAGCGGGAGTTACAGCGGTCAAGTACGCGAAAAGGTTTGTGGAGGACGTGGAGTATTTTGCCGAGGACGCCGGACGCGCCGATCCCGATTATCTGTACCGCGTGTTGGAAGCCGTGATTGACGCCGGGGCCACCGTGGTCAACATCCCCGATACGACCGGTTACACAACGCCTGACGAGTTCGGCGCATTGATTGCGGGCATCCGTAACAACGTCTCGAATATTGATCGCGCCGTCATCTCTGTTCACTGCCATAATGATCTGGGGATGGCAACGGCGAACGCGCTAGCGGGTATCCGCAACGGCGCGCGTCAGGTCGAGGTGACCGTCAACGGCATCGGTGAGCGGGCCGGTAATACCTCAATGGAAGAAGTTGTGATGGCGCTCAAAACGCGCCGCGATATTTTCGGACTGGATACGAACATCCAGACACAGCACTTTTACTCGATTAGCCGGCTGGTAAGCCAGTTGACCGGCATCCCGGTTCAACCGAACAAGGCCATTGTGGGCGCCAATGCCTTCGCCCACTCATCCGGCATCCATCAAGACGGCGTGCTCAAGGAACGCACGACCTATGAGATCATCAACCCGCGCGACGTGGGGGTGCCTGATTCGGCCATCATCCTTTCGGCACGTTCGGGACGGCATGGGTTACGTCATCGTCTGGCGGAACTGGGGTACTTCCTCGATGACGAGCAATTTGAGAAGGTGTACGAGCGTTTCCTGGAAGTCGCGGACCGTAAGAAGACCGTGGATACCCGTGACCTGGAGGCCATTGTCTCCGACGAAGCGCGCATGTTCTTTGAGGAAACGTATCACCTGGAACAGGTGCAGGTGAGCTGTGGCAGCCAGAGCATTCCCACGGCTACCGTGCGCATCAAGGGGCCGGACGGCAAAGTTGTGTGTGACGCCGATTACGGCACCGGGCCGGTGGATGCTGTCTATCGCGCCATCAACCGTGTCATCGGCGAACCGAATGAACTGATCGAGTTCTCGGTGCAGGCCGTCACCGAGGGCATTGACGCCGTGGGGCGGGTCACGATCCGCATCCAGGCCGACAAGCCTGTGAACGGCGGCGTGCGGCGCGTCTTCAGCGGGCATGGTGCCGACACCGACATCGTCACCGCCAGCGCCAAAGCCTACATGTTCGCGCTGAATCGTTTGATCGCGGCGCGGCGTGAGGCACTCAAATAGCAAATGGCAAATCAACAAATCTAAAATCAGCAAATCTGAAATCAAAACAGGAGGAGAACGATGGATACGCAAACAGTGAAGCAGTATGAGCAGCAGGATGTAATGACCACTGGGGAGCCGCGCCACAACGGGCGTCTGTGGGAATCTTTCCCCGAGCCGCGCGGATGGGCGGCGCGTTGGGATGGCTTTGCGCTGGATCTCTCGGCACGGCGCAACGGCCACAATACCCAATATCCTATCGCGCCGCAAGGCCACTAGGGGGTGTGTGTTGAGGGGGCACACACTCGCCGAGAAACTCATCGCTTCCCATGTGCCCGACAGTGCAGGTGTACGTCCCGGTGACCTCGTTGAGGTCAGCGTAGACGTGGTGTTGGCGAACGACATCACCGCGCCGATTGCGCTGCGTGAGTTCGAAAGCCTGGGGGTGTCGCGTGTCTTTGACCCGGCAAAGGTAGTGCTGGTTGCCGACCACTTTGCGCCGAACAAGGACATCAAATCCGCCGAGCAGTGCAAAGTGATGCGCGAGTTTGCACGGGCACAGGGCATCCTTCACCACTACGACGTGGGCCGTATGGGCATCGAGCATGTGCTGTTGCCGGAACAGGGCCTTGTGTTGCCGGGGGACGTGGTGGTGGGGGCGGATTCGCACACCTGCACTTACGGGGCACTGGGAGCCTTTGCCACCGGCATGGGATCAACCGATATTGCCGTGGCTATGGCGACCGGCAGTATCTGGATGCGTGTACCGGAAACGCTGCGCATCGAGTACACCGGAACGCTACAACCGTGGGTCGGCGGCAAAGATCTGATCCTCTACACCATCGGACAGATCGGTGTGAGCGGCGCGCTCTACATGGCGATGGAGTTCGCCGGCCCGGTGGTAGAGAGCTTGCCGATGGCCGAGCGCTTCACGATGTCCAACATGGCCATCGAGGCCGGTGGCAAGGCCGGGCTTTTTGCCGTGGATGACGCCACGCGGGCCTATGTCGCCGGCCGCGCTACCCGTGACTATCGCGTTTTCGCCTCTGACCCGGACGCGGTGTATGCGCGGGTACTGACGCTTGACGTGACCTCTATGGAGCCACAGGTCGCTTTCCCCCACTTGCCTGAGAATGTTCATCCCGTGTGTAAGGCTGCCGGGATAAAAATTGACCAGGCAGTCATCGGGTCCTGCACCAACGGGCGGTTGGAGGATTTGCGCATCGCCGCGCAGATTTTGGCCGGACGGCATGTTCATCCGGACGTGCGCTGCATTGTCATCCCCGGTACGCAGCAGGTCTATCTGGACGCGCTGCGTGAGGGATTGGTGGAAACGTTCATCGAGGCCGGCGCGGTGGTGAGCACGCCGACGTGCGGACCGTGCCTGGGAGGACACATGGGCATCCTGGCGGCCGGGGAGCGCGCCATCAGCACAACGAACCGCAACTTCCGCGGGCGTATGGGGCACCCCGATAGTGAAGTCTATTTGAGTAGCCCGGCGGTTGCGGCGGCCTCCGCCATTGCGGGAACGATTGTGCATCCAGACGAGGTGATGCAATGAGCGAATCACGAATTACGAATTACGAGTTACGAATTACGGAGGTGTCACGATGACGCTTCGTGGCTCAGTCTGGAAGTACGGCGACAATGTGGACACGGACGCGATCATCCCGGCGCGCTACCTGAATATGTCCACGGCGGAGGAACTGGCGCGGCACTGCATGGAGGACATTGACACGAGTTTCGCGGGCGCGGTGCAACCCGGCGATATGATCGTGGCGGGGGAGAATTTCGGCTGTGGATCGTCGCGGGAACATGCACCCCTGGCAATCAAGGGCGCCGGCGTGTCGTGTGTCATCGCCAAAAGTTTCGCGCGCATCTTCTATCGCAATGCCATCAACATTGGCCTGCCCATTCTGGCTTGTCCGGAGGCCGTTGCCGGCATGGAGAAGGGGGACGTGCTCAGCGTGGATTTGGAAGCCGGCACGATCACCAACATGCGCACGGGACAGATTTACCACACCACACCCTTTCCGCCGTTCATTATGGGGATTATTCAAGCGGGAGGGTTGATTCCGTATACGCGAGAAAAGATGAAGTAAGGTGAACTATGCAACAATCACAAATCTGGCTCTACGATACGACATTGCGCGATGGCACGCAAGCCGAGGGGATTTCGCTTTCGGTAGAAGACAAGCTTAAGGTCACGCGGCTGTTGGACGATCTCGGTGTGCATTACATCGAGGGGGGATGGCCGGGATCGAATCCTAAGGACGCAGCTTATTTTGAGCGGGTGCGTACCCTGGAACTCAAGCATGCGAAGATCACCGCTTTTGGCAGCACGTGCCGTGTCGGCGCGCAGCCGCAGGACGACGCAAACATCCGGGCTTTGATGGATGCCGGGACGCCGGTCGTGACGCTGGTCGGTAAAAGCTGGACTTTGCACGTCACCGAGGTCCTTCGCACTACACCGGAAGAAAACCTGCGTATCATCCGTGAAAGCGTGATGTACCTGAAAAGGCAGGGGAAAGAGGTCATCTACGACGCCGAACATTTCTTCGACGGCTATAAAGACAGCGCCGCATACGCGCTTGAAACACTGCGGGCTGCCGTCGCAGGCGGAGCGGATGTCCTTGTCCTTTGTGACACGAACGGTGGCACCATGCCGTGGGAGATCGAGCAGATCGTCGGGGAGGTCAGAATGCACTTCCCCGACGTTGCGTTAGGTATCCATACGCACAATGACTGCGGCTTGGCCGATGCCAACACGCTGGCGGCGGTGCGCGCCGGCGTCGTCCATATCCAGGGGACGCTCAACGGCTACGGTGAACGCTGTGGCAATGCGAATCTCTGCACCCTCATTCCCAATCTTGAACTGAAAATGGACTTGCGTGTACTGCCTGAAGGGCATCTGACTCATCTCACACGGACGGCCCATGCAGCAGCCTCCATCGCTAACCAGACCCCCTATCGCCATGCGCCTTATGTGGGACGGAGCGCCTTCGCGCACAAGGGCGGCATCCATGTTGCAGCGTTGCGCCGCAATCCGCGCAGCTACCAGCATGTGGACCCCGCTTTGTTGGGCAACACCTCGCGCGTCGTTGTCTCGGAACTGTCGGGCAAAGGCAACCTGTTGAGCAAGGCCGAAGAAGCCGGCATTCCCCACGAGGAGCTGCGCAATCTGCCGGATGTCTTGCAACGGATCAAGGCGTTGGAGCACAAAGGCTTTACTTTCGAGGGGGCGGATGCCTCGGTGGAGATGATGTTGTACCGTTCTCGTGAGGGCTACAAACCGCCATTCCAGATGATTGATTTCATGGTCGTGGTCGAACACCGAGAGGGACGCGGCCTGTTTGCCGAGGCGACGATGAAATTGCGCGTGGGTGACCAGATCTTCCACACGGCGGCGGAAGGCAATGGCCCGGTGAATGCCCTGGATGCGGCGTTGCGCAAGGCGTTGGTTCCGGTCTATCCGCGCCTGGCGGAGTTTGACCTGGCCGACTACAAAGTGCACATCCTTGACGGTGACGCGGGAACAGCGGCGACAACGCGCGTGCTCATTGATGTACAGAACGGCTCGCGCCGCTGGAGTACCGTTGGCGCCTCGACGAACATCATCGAGGCCAGCTGGTTCGCGTTGGCTGATGCTGTGGAGTATGGGCTTACGGTAGCGTACGAATAGGGTCCAGCTTTAGGACCTTCGCGCGACGGCAAGAAAATGAGCAGCAAAAGTCTATCTTTTTGCGGTTAGGGCTTCCATATTATCGGAAATTGTATTACAATGATAATACAATAGCAATACGGAATTGTAATAGGAGGCCAGCAATGACCAAGAAAGCTGTAGTATCCGCCCGAGTTGACCCGGAATTGAAAACAAACGTCGAACAAGTCTTTAAGGCGTTGGGATTGACGACGACGCAGGCCATTACGTTGTTTTTCAAGCAGGTTGAATATTGGAAAGGGCTGCCTTTTGAGGTTAAGATCCCTAATCGGGACACGGTGCAGGCATTGGAAGACGCCCGCGCCCGTCAGAACCTGGTGACCTTCAACAGTCTGGATGATTTGTTGAGCGATCTGGAAATATGACAAAGTCGATTAGCCGGACAACGCAATTCAAGAAAGATGTCAAATTGGCGCAAAAGCGCGGCAAGGACATCGACAAACTTAAGGAAGTTTTGGAGTTGCTCGTCAACGGATTGCCTTTACCGGCCAGATTGCGTGACCACTTTCTGATTGGGCAGTATAAAGGAACTCGTGAATGTCATATTGAACCAGATTGGTTGCTGGTTTATGAAGATTCCGAGGACGAAATCGTGCTGATTCGTACCGGTTCTCACAATGACCTGTTTGAATAAGACAAACTCATAGATGCCCTGTTCGGGATGTTGAAAGATAGTCCGTCTTTAACTGCGGATTTATTAGCGGAACGCGCCCAGGATCGCATAAGGGAGGACGCATAATGCCTGATCAATGTCCAGCATGTTACAGCTATGACGTTTCCGCGATGAGGTTCGGGAATCTTTTCCTCTGGATCGGCATGTCGCTGGGGGTGAACGCGGTTTTGTTCTTCGTGGTCTTTTCTGGCGTAGTCGAAAACGTGATCCCGTGGATTATCGGGCTTGTGATTGTGGATTTGCTTATCACTATACCACTGATGGCATCGTTGCGTACGCGCAATCAGTATAGCGGCGCGGCGTATCGCTGCCGTGCGTGCGGGCACACGTGGTCGGCAACGGCGGTCGAGCCGGAGGCGCGATCCCCGATGGCAGAACCTTTTGATTCAGGATTGTCACCTTTTGCGGCCTCTGCTGCCGGTTTTCAGATGACGGTGCAGGACGTGTTCTCGATCAAAGGGCGCGGCACGGTTGTTACCGGCATTGTCGAATCTGGGGTGGTGACGAAAGGCATGACCGTAGAGATTCACGGTGCATCTGGTATCAGCCGGGCGACGGTGGATGGTGTCGAGATATTCCGCAAAATCACCGACCGGGCCGTTGCCGGAGACAACGTCGGTCTGCTCCTGCGCGATGTGCCGCACGATGCTGTGCAGCGTGGGGATGTACTGCGAGGGGCAAGGTAGAGAACGATGCTCACGTTGACCGAAACCTGGAAAACAGCGTATCCCACGGCCTCCGTCGGTATCCTGGCAATGCGCGGCGCGACCAATCCAACGCTGTGCCCGGCATTGCAAGCGCGCAAGGCCACGTTGGAGGCCGAATTGCGCGCGCGATTTGCGGGCAAAAGCCGGGATGACGTCAAGACGCTGCCCGAAATGCAGGCCTACGCCGCCTACTACAAACGGTTCAAGAAGACCTGATCACCAATCTTTATTCCCAGCCAAAGGAGGACTTATGCAAGCTAACATCGTTACCATTCCCGGAGACGGCATCGGCGTTGAGGTAGTTGCCGAGGGGGTCAAAGTGTTACAGGCAGTGGCCGCGAAGTTCGGGCACACTTTCACGTTTGAAAATCATCTCATCGGCGGCTGTGCGATTGATGCGACGGGCGATCCGCTGCCCGCGTCCACGCTCGACGCTTGCAAGCGCGCCGACGCGGTGTTGCTCGGTGCGGTCGGCGGCCCCAAGTGGGACGATCCCGCCGCCAAAGTGCGCCCGGAGCAAGGGCTGCTCGGCCTGCGCAAGGGGCTGGCACTCTATGCGAACCTGCGTCCGGTGCAGGTCTTCCCGGAGTTGCGCGACGCCTCGCCGCTGCGCCCGGAGCGGCTGGAAGGCGTGGACCTCGTCGTCGTGCGCGAGTTGACCGGCGGCCTGTACTTCGGCCCGCGCAAGGAAGCGACGCCGGACGATATGACGGCTTATGACACGATGCTCTACGCGGACTTCGAGGTCGAGCGCATCGCGCGCAAGGCTTTCGAGCTGGCGCGGCTGCGGCGTAAGAAGGTCACGTCGGTGGACAAGGCCAACGTGCTCTCGTCCTCGCGGTTGTGGCGGCGCGTGGTGACGGCGGTCGCTGCCGACTATCCCGACGTGACGCTGGAACACATGCTTGTGGACACCGCCGCCATGCACCTGATGCGTCGCCCGGCAGACTTCGACGTGCTCGTGACCGAGAACACCTTCGGCGACATTCTCACCGACGAAGCCTCGATGCTCTCCGGCTCGATGGGGATGCTGGCGTCGGCGTCGCTCGGCGAGGGCACGAACGGCGTCTACGAGCCGATCCACGGCAGCGCGCCCGACATTGCCGGCAAGGGCATCGCCAACCCTCTGGCGACGATTTTGAGCGTGGCATTGCTGCTGCGGTATTCCTTCGGCCTGGAGGCAGAGGCCGTCGCCGTGGAGAGGGCTGTTGCGAACGTCATTGCGGCGGGCTATCGCACGAAGGACATTTACACTGAGGGGACAAAGTTGGTCAATACGCAGGAAATGGGGGACAGCGTCTGTCAGGTATTGTAGAGCGCATCTCGGTATTGGCAGTAGTAGTAATAAATGAGTTTATACTACAGGTAATACAGGAGGTATAAACTATGACTGTAAAAACTGCGAGAAGATAGGGACTCTGTCGCCAACGCGCGTGCGCAAGATTCTTGAGGGGATACAGCTATTTCTTCAACCGCGTGATGTGAGAGAATGAGTGCCTAAGGAGATATTGATGACAGAAGCTCGAACGATCTACGAGGATAAGGTATATACCGTAAATGAGGTAGCGACGATCTTTCGCATTACGCCTGCCGTTGTGCGCCGGTTGATTAAGCGGGGCGATTTACCGGCTGTGCGTTTCGGGCGTATATATCGTGTCCCCAAATCGGTGATTGATCAATACTTCAATTTGCCGGCGCGTACACATCTGACGCCTGAAGAACTAGGGTTTGGTATCTGGCGTGAAGATGAAGAAGTTACTGATAGTGTCACCTATGTCAATCAGATTCGCGCGGCTGCTCATGCGACATTGCGGGAGACGCTCGAAGGATTGGAAGAGTGGCAGTCGTAAGTTACCTGCTTGACACCGATGTGCTGATTGACTGGTTGCGTGGACAAACCTGGACCGAGCCGCTAATCTGGTCAAGCTCCGGGCGGCCTTATTGTTCTAGCGTGACTCGCAAAGAGCTTTTAAGTAAACCCATTTGTCATATCGAGAACGCCAATCTATTGAACGTTTGTTGCGGCATGTGCGTGTGTTGAATGTGGATTCGGTTATTGCCGCGGCGGCTTCAGAATTATTGCAAAAATACGCAACGCATTCTTTGCTGGTAAATGACGCTTTGATTGCTGCGACTGCCTGGGTCAAAAGCTTGCCGCTTCTTACCCGTAACCAGAAGCATTACGATTTCATCACTGAGATTGACTTGCTAAACCCATTAAGTTTTGAGCTGCCTTAACGAGAGATTACCCTGGCGAAGGTTTCTGAATCTTCGCCAGGGCAGCTATGAATAGGAGGAAAATTATGCGCAGTGATAGTGCCAAAAGTGGTTTCGAGCGCGCCCCGCATCGCAGCTTGTTCTACGCGACGGGACTGACGCCGCAGGAATTGGAACGCCCGATCATCGGGATCGTCAACTCGTTCAACGAGATTGTGCCGGGGCACGTACATCTCAACCAGATTGCCGCCGCGGTGAAGGCTGGGGTGCGCATGGCCGGGGGGACGCCGCTGGAGTTCAACGTCATCGGCGTATGCGATGGGATTGCGATGGGGCATATCGGGATGAACTACTCGCTGCCCACCCGCGAGTTGATTGCCGATTCGGTCGAGTCTATGGTGGAGGGGCACGCCTTCGATGGTCTGGTCTTCATCCCCAATTGCGACAAGATCATTCCGGGGATGCTGATGGCCGCCGGGCGGCTCAACATCCCTTCGATCTTCGTCAGCGGCGGGCCGATGCTGGCCGGACGTTACGAAGGGGAAGACATTGACCTCAAGACGCTCTTTGAGGCTGTCGGGAAGTACAAGGCCGGCAAGCTGACCGACGCCGAACTGTGCGACCTGGAAATGGCGGCCTGCCCCGGCTGTGGTTCCTGCGCCGGGATGTTCACCGCAAACACGATGAACTGCCTCACCGAGGCGCTTGGCATGGGACTGCCCGGCAACGGGACGATTCCGGCGGTCAGTGCGGCACGCTTGCGTTTGGCGAAGCGGGCCGGCATGCAGATCATGGCGCTGCTGAAAGCCAACCTCCGTCCGCGCGACATTATGACCCAGGCAGCCTTCGAGAATGCGATTGCGGTGGATATGGCGCTCGGCGGTTCGACAAATACGGTGTTACACCTACCCGCCATTGCCAATGACGCGGGTATCAAGTTGCCGTTGGAGACGTTCGATGTGATCAGCAGGCGCACGCCGTACCTCATCAAGCTCAGTCCGGCGGGACCGCATCATATCCAGGATTTGGACGAAGCCGGTGGCATCCCTGCGGTGATGGCAGAACTACGTGGCAAAGGCTGTCTCCAGGAGGACGTGCTCACCGTGACCGGCAAGACGGTAGCGGAAAACCTTGTTACGGCACGGCGGCGCACAGACGTACTGCGCCCGGCGGATGATCCGTATAGCCCGGAAGGCGGCATCGCCATCCTGCGCGGTAACCTCGCGCCCGACGGCGCGGTGGTCAAGGCAGCGGCGGTTGGTCCGGAGATGGCGCATCATCGTGGCCCGGCGCGCGTCTTCGATGGCGAAGAGGCGGCGATGGAAGCGATCCTCGGCGGGCGGATTCATTCGGGCGATGTATTGGTCATTCGTTACGAAGGGCCACGCGGCGGCCCGGGGATGCGCGAGATGCTCATGCCCACCTCGGCGCTTTCCGGCATGGGGCTGGATGCGACCGTGGCACTCATCACCGACGGACGGTTTTCCGGCGCAACGCGCGGCGCGGCGCTGGGGCACGTTTCACCGGAGGCGGCGAGCGGCGGCCTTATCGGATTGGTCCACGAGGGCGACGAAATCGAGATTGATATCCCTAACCGCACGCTGACGCTGCATGTCCCCGACGCCGAAATTGCCCGGCGACGCGCTAACTGGACACCCAATCCGCCCAAAATCCAGCACGGCTGGCTGGCCCGCTACGCGCGAATGGTCACATCGGCCAGTGAAGGGGCGATCTTGAAGTAACGCCGGTGGAAATTTTATCAGCAGATTGAGCAGATTAAGCAGATTTTGAATGGTTTTCGACTTTCGACTATTTTCAGGAGGAGAGGTTATGGCAGAGCAGAAAAGTGAGTTTATCTGGTTCAACGGGGAGTTTGTGCCCTGGGATGCGGCAAATGTGCATGTGACGGCCCACGTCCTGCATTACGGGTCCAGTGTTTTCGAGGGGATTCGCGCCTACGAAATCGGCGGCGCGCCCGCGATTTTCCGCCTGAGTGCGCACGTGGACCGGCTGTTCAATTCGTGCAAAATCTATCGGATGGACATCGGGTATACCAAAGAGGCTTTCGAGCAAGCGATCATTGAGACGGTGAGGGTCAACAAGCTGAAGAGCTGTTACATCCGTCCTCTGGTGTTCCGTGGCTGCGGCGCTATTGGTGTCAATCCATTGCCTTGTTCGGTGGAGGCGGTGATCTTTGCCTTCGAGTGGGGAAAATACTTGGGGCCGGAAGCTATTGAGCAGGGTGTGGACGTCGGCGTCAGCTCCTGGCGGCGCATGGCGCCGGGTTCGTCGGTGGCCTCGGCGAAGATCGGGGGGCAGTATATCAACTCGCAGTTTATTCGTATGGAAGCCGCCGAACACGGTTATACGGAAGGTATCGCCCTGGACATCAACGGTTACGTTAGCGAGGGCAGCGGTGAGAATATTTTTATCATCCGCGATGGCATTATCTACACACCCCCGCTCGCCAGCTCCATTCTAGGGGGAATTACCCGGGATTCGGTAATAACATTGGCGCGTGATCTGGGTTATACGGTGAAGGAAGAGATGCTGCCGCGCGAGTTGCTGTACATTGCAGATGAGGTCTTTTTCACCGGCACTGCTGCCGAGATCACACCCATTCGCTCTATTGATCACATCACCATTGGCAATGGGTGCCGTGGCCCGATCACCGAGCGCCTGCAGGCGCAGTTTTTCGGTATCGTCTCCGGCGCGGTGCAGGATCGCCACGGCTGGTTGACACCCGTGGTTTTGTAGTATAATGAGCAGCTAAATCTGGCGAGGGGGGCTTGCCGGATTGAGCTATCCCACACTGTAAGGAGGAGAGTAGATGTCCACAGAAGAGTTGAACCCGTTTGTTATGGCGCAAAAGCAGTTGGACATGGCGGCTGAGATTATCCAGCTTGAGCCTGCCGTCCACGAATTGTTGCGCTGGCCCGTGCGCGAGTTGCACGTCACATTGCCGGTGAAGATGGATGACGGTTCCACCGAGATTTTCCACGGCTTCCGGGTGCAATACAACGACTCACGCGGCCCGACTAAGGGCGGTTTGCGTTTTCATCCTCACGAAACCATTGACACGGTGCGTGCCCTGGCGGCATGGATGACGTGGAAGACCGCCGTCATGGATTTACCATTGGGTGGCGGGAAGGGTGGCATTATCTGTAATCCCAAGGCTATGTCTCCCGCCGAGCTGGAACGCCTGAGCCGCGCCTATATCCGTCAAGTGGGGCGCATTCTTGGCGAGGATATGGATATTCCTGCGCCCGATGTCTACACGACGCCGCAGATCATGGCGTGGATGATGGACGAATACTCGGTGATGCGCGGGTACAATGTCCCTGGCATGATTACCGGCAAACCGTTGCCGCTGGGAGGCTCCGCCGGGCGTGGCGATGCGACGGCACGTGGTGGCATGTACTGCATCCGCGAGGCGGCGAAGCGACTGGGGATGCATACGCAGGGCGCGACGATGGCGGTTCAGGGCTTCGGCAACGCCGGGCAGTATGCAGCGTTGTTAGGGGAGTCCCTGCTGGGGATCAAAACGGTCGCTATTTCCGATTCGCAGGGCGGCATTTATAATCCCCGCGGGTTGGATGCTCGGGCCGTCATCGCGCACAAGAACGATACCGGTACGGTCATTAACTTCCCCGATGCGGACAATATCACCAACGCCGAATTGCTGGAGTTGAATGTGGATATCCTGACACCGGCAGCGTTGGAGAATCAGATCACCGGCGATAATGCCGGCCGCATCAAGGCCAAGATCGTGGCAGAATTAGCCAACGGCCCGACGACGTTGGATGCCGACAAAATTCTCTACGAAAACGGCAGCTACGTTTTGCCCGATTTCCTGTGCAATGCCGGCGGCGTTACCGTCTCGTATTTCGAGCAGGTGCAGAATGCCTACGGCTACTACTGGAAAGAAGCGCAGGTGCATGAACTGCTCGACGAGAAAATGACGGCAGCCTATCATGCGGTCGCCGAGGCGGCGGATAAGTACCACGTGGATAATCGTATGGCGGCTTACGTGGTCGCGGTAGGGCGTGTCGCCGAGGCATGCAAGCTGCGCGGATGGGTGTAGTTCGCGGAATACAGGAGTTACACGGTTCGTTGCTTTGGACAGGATTTACAGGATGAGGAAGCTATCACAAAGCCTTCCTCAATCCTGTTTATCCTGTCAGAAGAATAAAACGCACGGGGTAAAAGCTTACTGCGTTTTGACCGGCGGCGTCTCAGCTCTGAGGGCACGCAGCACGCCGAGGTTCTCAAAAGTCTCAATTGCAACCCCCATGGCCTGTTCTGGCCGCAATCCACAAAGCGCCTCCCAGATCAAACCGATCAATGCCAGCGGAATTGCAAAGCTGACCAACCCCGATGGGGTTTTGATCGGCGTTACCAGGGCGATTTCGGCTTCACGCGCCGGTAACGTGGTTCCATAACTGGTGAGACAGATCGTCTTCAGACCCTTCTGACGTGCCAGTTTGATGACATGGCCGGTATCCGGGCTGACATCGGCAATGGCAAAGGCAAACAAGACTTCGTCGGGTTGCATATTCTCCAGGACCATCGCCGATTCTGTGAGGGTGGGTTCAAATGCTGTAGCCTGGATGCCGATATAGCGCAGTTCCCTGCTGAGCACTTCTGCCAGGTTGTAGCTGATGGATTCGCCGGTAAGCCATACCCGTGATGCCTGGTTTAACACTTTGACGGCTTGCGCCAGGGTCGGCGTCTCGGTGGCGAAATATTGTTGCAGTTGTTGATCCATGTTCTGATAGAGTGTGCGGATAAGCTCTTCCTCTGATGAAGCCTCCTCACCGCGCTGATAGGTGTGGGTGAGTTGATTTTGAACATACTGCTTGATTTCACGCACGAGGTCTCGATAACCCGGATATCCGATCTCTTGGGAAAAGCGGACAACCGTCGCTTGATCTACCTGAGTGCGCCGTGCCAGTTCGTTGGTGGTAAGAAAGGCTGCTTCGATGGTGTGGTTGATGATAAAATCGGCAAGTCTGCGATAGCCGGGTGTCAATTTATCATACTTTTCCCGGATACGTGTTTGAAACATTGTCTTTCTCCTGTAGTGTCACTTGTGTTGACGCTTTTTCTCACCACAGTCGCCATGCTCCTGGGGAGTACCATAAAGCATAAAAATACCGGCTATTTTCAGACCAGAGAACACCGGGTTCGCCGAGATTCCTTAGCGCTCTCTGTGTTCTCTGGGGTTGAAAATAGGCCAGCGATACTCAACGGGGAGACTATCTCAGCGCCTCTGCGGCGAAAAACACCGCTGTTACTGCGGCAGGCTATCATCCCAGAGATCTTTAGGGGATGTAACCTCGTATTCCGGTGTTTCGGTCCGCAACTTGAGGAGTTGCTCCATATTGGCGCTGAAACTCGCTAACTTTTCCAGGGCTTCGGCGGAAGCGCGTTCTTTCGTCACCGCTTCCCAGATCAAGGCGATGACCTGCAGGAGGGTGCCGAAGGTAGGTATGCCGGTGGGGGTCTTGCTGGGCACGATGATCGTCAACGAGGATTCACGCGCCGGCAACGCCACGCCGGAATTGGTAATGGCGATGGTTTTCACCCCTTTTTCGCGTGCCATGTGGACGGCGTAGCCGGTATCCAGACACGGCTCCACCCCCACGAGGGCAATGAGCACGTCATCAGGGTTCATTTGAGGGAGGATGCTGGCGGTTTCCCCCATGCCCGGATGGAAGGCGCTGGCCGGGATGCTGTAGGTCTTGAATTTCTTGGCCAGGAAGACGGCCAGCTCGTAGCAGGTAAACTCACCGGTGATCCAGATGTGCGGCGCGGCCTTGATGGTTTCCACGGCCTGGATGACGTTGGGCAGGTCGGTCGTGACGAAGTGCTGCATGTTCTGGGCCGCATTTTCTACGAGCGACTGCAGCAGTTCTTCCGTGGCCTGCGCTTCACCGGTTCGGCGGTAGGTGGATGTGACCTGATCCCGCACATAATGCTTGATCTCGCGGGATAGCTCGCGGTAGCCGGAATAATTCAGCTCCTGAGCAAAGCGCACCACAGTTGCCGGATCAACACCCACGCGGCGTGAAAGTTCGGTCGCCGTAAGGAAGGCAGCGTCCAGGGTGCTGTTCATGATGAAATCTGCCAGTTTTCTAAAGCCGGGGGTCAGGTTTTCGTAGTTCTCACGAATGCGATCTTGGAACATGGTTTTCTCCTTAATTAAGTTAAGTTAGATATAGAACAACCAACTCCTGATACAGACTTGACAATCGGTGGCTTTTATGTCCTAATGATAGCTGGTTTACAGTTCAGGCACGTCATTGAAAGGACTTTGATGTGGCTTATATATACCAGTTATCTGCACCACATTTTGTATGTAGCCATTATAACATGTGTAAAAGGAAAGGTCAAGTATTCTATGACAATCAACATAAATACGTGTAAAATGTCATATCTTGAATTTGGAGGGGCATGATGCGCCGTTTGTGGATCTTACCCGTGATGTTGATATGGGGGGGTTGGCTGTCGGCATGCGCAGGACAGGCCCCCGTGGCCATTGTTGCGACGCCGACGCCGCAAATTCTCTCGCAATGGGCTGTCGCGGCCGAGGCCAGCTCGCAATTCGCCTATCCCGATTGGGGGGTGAACCGGGCAACCGGCGCGCCTGAAATTCAGGCGTGTAAGGATGATTCGCGGGCATGGTCTTCTGCGCTTGGCAGTGGGGTGGAATGGCTGCGGCTGACGTATCCCCGCCCGGTTTATGCGACCGAGGTGCGCATTTATCAGACTTTTGGACGTGGCGCGATCTCGCGCGTTTCACTCATTGATGAAACCGGAACGGCGCAGCGCGTTTGGGAAGGGACCGACACTACCGAACCCTGTCCTGGTACCCTGGTTGTCTCGGTGCCGCAGACGAGCGTGCGCATTGTCGGCGTTCTCATTGATCTCGATGAGTCGCGGACGGGGTTCTGGAACCAGATTGACGCCGTGGAATTGATCGGCGTGCGTTAGACACCCAAAAGGCGTTTCTTGAGGACTTCGGGGACTCGTCCGCCCTTTTCGAGCACGCGCAGGGCTTCCTCAGGGGTGGGGGGCGGAGCATCATAGAGCGGTTCTGCTGCGGGTTGTGACGTTGGCGTCGGAGGGAGGGGGATTTCCGTCAGCCATGTGAGCGCCTCGACGGCGCTTTCGGCCACGGGGATACCGTGCGGCGCCCGTGATACGGCGGTGGCCGTGAGTAGGAGGGTGCCGGCTGCGGCGGCAGGATCGTCGGGCAAAGTGGCAGCGTGTGTATGGACCCGCCGCAAGGCTGCGCTCGCGGCAACCTGTTGCAAGACTTCGTTGAGGGCCGGGGTGGCGCGTGTAGAAGGCGGTAGGGGGCTGAGGATGAGCAACCGCCCGGCCTGTAGGAACGCCTGTTCACGCTCCGACGGCATGAGCTGTGCGAGACCCTCACGGGCGAACAACAGCGCCTCACCTTCGCTGATTGCCATTTCTTCCAACAGCAACTCCGCCTGTGGACTTTCTCGGAATGTCGCCGGCAACAGGTTTTCGCCCAGGAGCAGGCTCACCGTTTCTTGCAGCAACTCCCGGGTCGCGGCATCGAGCGGGCCGGGCACCAGGTAGATGATGGGCCGCAGCAACAGGCTTGCTTCACCGGTGTAGAAGAGCAGTGCCGGGCGCAGCTTGAGGGGCAGATGATGCAGTCCGAGTGGATAGAGGGGTTCGTTCCAGCGTACCGCATGCACGTCGGGCAACTCGTGAGGGGGACGCAGTCTGATGGCTTCGTCGGGGGTCAACCCTGACATATCCGCCTGTGCCGGTAGTCGCTCCAGCACACTGCTCAGCGTCAAGCCGTGCTGCTCCCACTCGGTCAGCAGCGTTTTGGCGCGCTGGGGCGTCAGGCCGGCGTTGAACAAAAACCAGGCCCATAGTCGCGTTTCGTTATCCGTTGGATTCATGGAGTTCCCCGGCCTCTTTTTCCAGGATGATGGTCACCGGGCCGTCGTTGAGCAGGCTGACCTGCATGTGGGCGCGAAAAACGCCGGTGGCTACCGGGATGCCTGTGGCCCGCAACGCCTCCACGTAGACATTGACGAGCGCTTCGGCGATCTCCGGCGGCGCGGCTTTGGTAAATGAAGGCCGGAAGCCGCGTCGAATGTCGCCGTACAGCGTGAACTGCGAGACCACCAACACGCTGCCGCCGATGGCCTGCACCGAGAGGTTCATCTTGCCTTCTGCATCGGCGAAGATGCGCAGGTTGGCGGTTTTGTGTGCCAGCCAGCGCGCTTCGTTTTCGGTATCGCCCTCGCCGGCGGCCAGCAGCACCAGCAGGCCCGGCCCAATCTCGCCGACGACAGCGCCGTCTACACTGACAGAGGCATAGGTAACACGTTGGATAACTGCACGCATAAGATTATCTTTTAACTCGGAATTATAACCTATCTGCTCAAGCTAGTCAATGTTCAGGGCCTCATCATGCTTGCTCCGATCTGGCGATCTGCTCGAAGCTAAATGAAGTTGCTGTAACGAGAATGATAAAGCCCTGAGTCAATGTCCGGTGGCTACGACAAACGCGATCGCCATTCCTCCATCATGGCTAAGGCTGATGGCCCACTCGTTCAATCCTTGCGCTTCGGCGAGGGTGCGGGCGCGTCCGTGGAGGATGAGGTAAGGTTTGCCGCTCGCTTCGTTCAGCGTTTCCACATCCAACCAGCCGATGCCCGCCGGTGAAAGGATGCGCACGCCCACCCCCAACGCTTTGGCGACGGCCTCTTTGGCTGCAAAGCGCGCCGCCAGTTCTGCCGGGCGACCGCGGCTGTAACGCACCTCGTCGGGCGTGTAGACGCGCGCGAGGAATTTCTCGCCGAAGCGGGCCAAGGCGCGCTCGATGCGCGGGATTTCCACGAGATCAACACCGGCGGTGAGCATAGCTTATACGGCCGGCCCCGCAATGGCGAGCGCGTAGTGTTCAGGGTCGAGCCAACGCTGCGCGACCTCCTGGACTTGCTGTGGCGTGACGGCGTTAATCATCTCTGGATAGCGTTGCAGATAATCCAGGCCCAGATTGTAGCGCTCGATGTTGAGCAAAGCGTGGGCGACACCGCCGTTGGTTTCCAGTTGCAGCGGCAGGCTGCCGGTGAGCAGCGCTTGACTGTCTTGAAGCTCTTCTTTGGGGACGCGCTCTTCACGGATATGCCGTAGTTCTTCCAGGATGAGCGCCACGGTCTTGTCCACGTTCATGGGGTTGACGCCGGCGATGATACGCCAGGGGCCGGGCGCGCGGCCTCCTTCGAGGCTGCTATACACGTAGTAGGCCAGGCCGTTGGCTTCGCGGACGACTCTCCCCAGGCGTCCGTACATTCCGAAAACGCCGAACACGGTGTTGGCGACGAAGCAGGGGATGAAGTCGGGATCCAGGCGTGCCGGGCCGGGCCATCCCAAGATAAGGTCGCTTTGCGTCTTGTCGTCAATGCTCAGCCGTTGGATGCGACGCTCACCGAGCCGGGGAACGGGCGGCAAAGGTGGGCGTGCCGGACGACTACCTTGCCAATCGCCAAAGGCATCGGCGATGGCCTGCGCGACGACGGCGGCTTTGACCGCACCGACGACGGCGATGACCATAGCCTGCGGGGTGTAGAACCGGCTATGGAACTGCACCAGGTCATCGCGGGTGATGCGCTGGATGGTATCGAAATAACCGGTCTGGCTCCAATGGAGCGGGTGCTCTTCCGGGTAAGCCAGCCCTCGGAAGGTCAGGGCGGCCATGCGCTGAGTGTCATTTTCGCGTTCCTGGATGTCGGTGAGGATTTCGGCGCGGGCTTTTTCGACCTGTTCTTTCTCGAAGGCCGGGTTGCGCAACACATCGCCGAGAATGTCCAGAAGCAGGGGCAAATGTTCGGCCAGTCCCTTTGCGCCGAAGGATGTGGAGTGGGTGCCTGCGCTCAGATCGAAGCTCGCGGCGATGGACTCGATCTCTTCGTAGAGCTGGGCGAAATTGCGCTTGTGGGTGCCGCGTTCCAACACGTCGGCGGTGAATCCGGCCAACCCGATTTTGTCGCGGGGCACATCCGCCGCACCGGCTTCCAGGTAGCCGCTGACGACGACGGTGGGGCTGGCGGAGTTTTCGCGGATCAGCAGCGTGATGCCGTTGGGCAGCGTCTGGCGCACAATATCGTTGGGGCCGGGTAAAGATAGGACGGGTTTTCGTCTGTGCATAATGTCTCCAAATAGTTCTCAGTTAAACGCTCGTGTGGTTGATAACCCCGATCGCTATGTGGGTTTCTGTGGATAGAAAATGGATTCTCATTTGGGGGTCAGATACCAGCCGACAGTGCGATTTTGGGGACGCAGGTAGGTCTGTGCAACGCGCTGAACGTCCTCAACGGTGACGGCGGCAAGTTTATCCACGTAACGCAGAAACCATCCGTAATCGGCGAAGATTTCGCTGTAGCCGAGCCAAAACGCCTGGTTGGTGGTGCTTTCGCTGGCATAGGCGAACAGCGCGCGCGCCTGTCGTTGCGCTTTTTCCAGCTCCGCCGGCGTGACCGGCGTGTCCTGCAAACGCTCGATTTCGATGTTCAACGCGGTTTCCAGGTCAATTAACGCGCGTCCCGGCCATGCCGTCGCCGTGAGGTGGTAGAGGCCCGGGTCTACGGTGGCGGACAGGCTGCCGTCAATGTCTACGGCAAATTCTTTGGCTACCAATGCCTGGTAAAGACGGCTGGTGTGGTTGGTGATGTTCGCACTGCTGACCAGGAACCCCGACGCTCCGGCAAGGATGGCGTTGAGGATCGTGAGGGCGAAGAAGTCTTCATGGCGCGCTTCTGGAATGTGGTAGGCGACGGTCAAATAATCCGTTTGCCCGGCGCCTTCGACGACCACACGCCTTTCGCCACGCTGCGGCGGTTCGACGGCAGTGACCGGCGGTGCATCCGGACCGGCGGGGATGTTGCCGAAGTAGCGTTCACTCAGCCGCTCGATTTCGCCGGCGTTGAAATCCCCGGCAATCGCCAGGACGGCATTATTGGGCGTGTAGTACGTCTGATAGTGGTTGTAGAGCATATCGCGGGTCATGGTTTGCAGATCGCAGAGATGCCCTACGGTTTCGTGTCCGTAAGGGTGGACGCGATAAGCAACGGCCTGGACTTCTTCGCCGAGCAGGAAGAGCGGCGAATTTTCGTTGCCCTGACGTTCGCTGATGATGACGGTGCGTTCGGATTCCACCGCTTCGGGGTCGAAGATGATGTTGCGCATGCGGTCGGCCTCGATGTCGAGGGCGAGGGAGATTTTGTGCGCCGGCAACGTTGCGTAGTAGGTGGTGAAGTCATTCCACGTCATCCCGTTGTACATGCCCCCTTCGCGGGCGACGGCCTGGTCGGCCTTGCCTTCGGGCCAGCGCGCCGAGCCTTTGAATGCCATGTGCTCGACCCAATGTGAGATGCCTGTGATGCCCTGGTGCTCATTGCGGACGCCGACGCGGTACCAGACCCACACGCTGACAACCGGAGCGGCATGGCTTTCACGGATGAGAACTTTCAAGCCGTTATCCAGGGTGGTGCGCAATAAATTCATTGACTTCCTCCATTGTTGGCAGACCGGCTTGCGCGCCGGGTTGCCGTAGTTTCAGGGCCGCGACGGCCATACCTGTATACACCGCTTGTTCCAGCGGGAGGCCTTGGTGCAGCCCGGTGATGACGCCGGCTGTGAAGGCATCGCCGGCACCTGTGGTGTTCTGCACGGTGTCTACGGGATAGGCAGGCAGCTTTATAAGCCTGTCCCCGATGCCTAAAAGCACGCCGTCCCCTCCACAGGTCAGGATCAGCGGACTGTGCCCCCGGCCGAGCAGCCGTTGTGCGGCGTCTTCGGGTGTTTCTGCGCCGGTCAACGCGGCGGCCTCGATGCGGTTGACGATCAGCAAATCCGCATGTCGGGCAATGTCGAGCACGGCCTGGGGGCCTTCGGGCCAGCGCACATCGGCCGGTGTATAAGAGATGAAAAGGCCCCATGCGTGCGCCGTAGCTATTGCCGCCAGCGCCACGGCGCGATAGGTTGGCCCAATGTGCAGCAGGCCAGCAGTTCGGATGATGGCGTGGTTGACTTCTTCTGGCTTTTCGAGCGTCGTTGTGCCGGGGAGACCGTAGATCATCCGTTCCCCGCCCGGTGTGACGGCGATAAAGCAGCTATGTGTGGCCGTGTGGACGCGCGTGAGCATGGCCGAAGTGTCCACGCCGGCACGGGCGAGCTGTTCGCGCAGGAACATGCCACTGTCATCATCGCCGGTGGCGCCCAGCAGCACCACGCGGTTGCCGAGACGTGCAAGCGCCACCGCAATATTCGCGCCGACGCCGCCCGGCCGGCGATAGAGAGCGGTAGCGACAACGTTGCCGTCAACGGCGGGAAAATACGGCACGTGCGCTTCGATATCGAGCGCCGGCCCGCCGATGACGACAATCGGGCGGTCAGGGAAGTTCTGCGATGCCTTCGCCGTTGTACCCACGGCCGATCGCCATATATTTGAAGCCCAGCTCGCGCACCGTTTGGGGATCGTAGATGTTGCGTCCGTCAACCAGGATCGGTTCGTGCATGGCGTCACGGATGCGCGCCAGGTCAAGGTGCTTGAATTCGTTCCATTCGGTAATGAGGATGAGCGCGTCGGCCCCTTCGGCCAGAGCGTAAGGGCTTTCCGTCATTTCCACTTCCGGCAGCAGACGTCGCGCGTTCTCCATGGCCACCGGATCGTAGGCGCGCACCTTCGCGCGCTCGCGCAGCAGGTCCCAGGCAATGTCAAGGGAAGGTGCTTCACGCATATCATCGGTATTGGGCTTGAAGGCCAGTCCCAGCAGGCCGATGACTTTGCCTTCAAGGTTGCCATCGAGCATTTTCTTGACTTTGCGGATAGCTGCCTTGCGCTGGTCGGTATTGATGTCCATGACGGCGTGGATCAGTTGGGGATGCCGTCCGGCGACTTCGGCCATATAGGCCAGCGCCTTGACATCCTTTGGGAAGCACGAACCGCCCCAGCCCAGGCCGGCGTCCAGGAACGCCGTGCCGATGCGTTTGTCCAGTCCCATGCCGCAGGCCACTTCCTTCACATCGGCTCCCAGGGCTTCGCAGATGTTGGCAATCTCATTGATGAAGGAAATCTTGGCTGCCAGGAAAGCATTGGAGGCGTACTTGATCATTTCCGCCGTGCGCAGGTCGGTGATCATGATCGTGGTGCGCAGCGGTAGGTGCAGTTGGGCGACCTTCGCGGCGGCTTCGCGGTTGGTCGAGCCGAGGATGACACGGTCGGGATTCATAAAGTCGGAGATGGCCGACCCTTCGCGCAGAAATTCAGGGCAGGAGACTACGGCAAATTCGGGAGCGTCGGGGCGACGGTTGTGGATGATGTCGGCCACCCAGTCACCGGTGCCCACCGGCACGGTGGATTTGTTGATGATGATTATGGGATGATCCATCACATCGGCGATGGATTCTGCCGCCATCCGCACATAGCGCAAGTCGGCCTGTCCGTCCACATCCGACGGCGTGCCCACGGCGATAAAAGCGAATTCGACATCTTTGAGTGCTTCGGTGTAAGAGGTGGTGAAGGACAGCCGTCCGGCCTTGACGTTGCGCGTCACCAACTCTTCCAGTCCGGGTTCGTAGATAGGCATGATCCCTTTGTTGAGGTTCTCGATGCGCGCCTCGTTGATATCCAGACAGCGCACGCGGTTGCCCAGGTCCGCGAAACAGGCTCCACTCACCAGTCCAACGTATCCCACTCCAATCACGGCAATATTCTTCATTGATTCGTCTCCTTGCGGTGTGATTTTGTGAAGTGTTTAGAAGTTGTGAAATGATACCACAATTGTGACATTTTCCAACCTTTGGGGTATACTGATTAAGGATAACGTTTTGTTGGGTCCACCAGCCGCTACTTCGTCGCAAACGTATCAATCATCAACCGCACATCCCCCAACGGGTACAAAATCGGGCACGTTGCACCGCGTTTGATGTACTCTTTCACTTTGGCGCGAGCTTCCGCCGGGGTGCCGGTGGCGGTGATCTTCAATACCAGCTCATCAGGGACGTAGACCATCGCCTTTTCGATCTGTTCTTTGGTGGCCGGCCAGCCCAGGATGCTCTGGATTTTCTCCACCACTTCTTTTTTCACGCCGCTGGCTTTGGCAATGTGCGGCTGTTGCGCCAGGTATTGCGTCAGCAGCATCTTCGCGCCGCGGATGGCCTCTGCCTGATCCTCGTGGACCGAGCAGACAACAAGTTGCGGACGGTCGAGGTCGTAGACGGTACGCCCGACCCTGCGCGCGCCCTTATCCAGCAATTCCATCGCTTCGTCGTTGTACTCCGGCGGCACGCAGTAGTTGAGCAATGCGCCATCGGCGATCTCCCCGGTCAACTCCAGCATTTGCGGGCCGGTCGCGCCGATCATTATGGGGACATGACGTGGCTCCCTTCGCCCGTGGACAACGTCCAACTCGATGTTGTTAACATAATGGAATTCGCCGTGATACGTCACCCGCTCCATCGCCAATAGCTTGCGCATCACTTCGATGGTTTCGCGCATTGCCAGGAGTGGCTTGCGGCGGTCTATGCCGACGTTTTTTGCCAGCGGGTCCCACCACGCACCGATGCCGCAGATGATGCGATTCGGCGCGAGGTCATCCAGCGTGAGAAACGTCGCCGCCAGCAGGCCGATATTGCGCGTCCAGTTGTTGATGACGCCCGAACCGACTTTGATGGTCTGGGTGACTGCCGCGAAGGCCGCCATCGGCACAATCGCGTCGCGGACGAGGCGACTTTTGGCCTGCCAGACGGCTTCGAAGCCGCGCTCCTCGGCATATTGAACGTAGGCCATCCCATCTCGAATGGGGTGCGCATCCTGTAAATACAATCCTACCCGTGGAATATCGTTTTGTGGCATGGTAACCTCCTAAATGTATGTGAGGATCAGCGAATGAAAGAATCAGCGAATGAAAGAATGTGCAGAAAACTCGCTGATTCACTGATTCTTCGATTCTTTTTTATCTGAACAAGTCTTTCTCTGGCGGACGCTGCATGTCGGTAGCGCGACCGTCGCCACGGGGATAGGTGGCACCGCGAATGACGACGACGGGCAGTCCCTCCGCAGCCTGTCCGATGACCAGACCCGCCGCGGCCGCCAGTTCATCGGCGCGGGCAACTGTGGTGACACGCAGCGTGTAGCCGAACATGTCCGTTTGCCCGCGCAGGTCGGCGATGGGCAGCATGCCGGCGACGCCGATTGCCACGTTCACCGTTCCCAGTCGCCATGCACGCCCGTGTGTATCGCTGATGATGACGGCAATATCTGCGCCGGTCGCCGCCATTAGCTTTTCGCGGATGCGGCGCGCCGAGGCGTCGGGGTCCTCCGGCAGCATGAGGGCGATTTCGCCTTCGGGGCCGGCGACGTTGGAACGGTCCACGCCGGCGTTGGCGCAAATCCAGCCGTGGTGCGTCTCCATAATCAAAGTGCCCTCGCGCTGCCGCACCACGCCCCGTGATGCGCGTAGAATCACCTCGACCAGGCGCGGGTCTTTGTGGGTTTCGGCGGCAAGGGTCATCGCCCGCGGTGAAGGTTCCACATCCGCCAGCTTTACAAGGCACCCTTCGGCCTTGGAGATGATTTTGTGTGTGACGACCACGACATCGCCGTCTAGCAGCGTCAGCTTTGCTTGCTTCAAGGCGTTAAGGACCAATTGCGCCACGTCATCCCCGACTTGAACGCGGGGGATGTCCGGTAGGCCGTAGAGTGTGATGGATGGTGTAATCACGGCAACCCGGTGATGCGGATGCCCGACCCCGGCACTTTGTAGCGGATGTTGATGCCGATCAGGATTGAGGTCAGCCCCTCGACTACTTTGGCGTTGACCAGCGGCCCGGCATCAATCCCGCGTGTGCCGATGTCCCCGGCAAGCTGGATGGCGATGGCTTTGGCGGCTTTTTTATCTCCGCAGACGAGCACATCACACTCGATGGGATGATCGGGGTCTTCCAGCGTGTGCGCGCCGACGTTTTGGAAGGCGGCAACCACGTCCACATCCGGGCCGAGGATGGCCTGTGCCTGTTCGGAGGCCGAACCCTCCGGCGGGATGTAGACCTGTGCGACTTTGGGCGGGTTCAGGGCGACATTGACATTGATCAGCGTTTTGCCGCGCAGTGCGTCTTTGAGTGTTTCCAGCAGGGCGTTTTGCGCGGCATAGGGCACGGTCAACACGGCAACGTCACAAGCCCGTGCTGCCTCAAGATTCGTCATGCCGTTGACCAGCGGGGCGCCGAGTTTCACGTTGATCTCGGCGGCGACGCGCTGTGCCTTTTCCGCCTCCCGCGATCCGATGATGACGGTGTGCCCGGCTTTAGCCCAGCGCATGGCCAGGCCGGGTCCCTCGTTGCCCGTCCCGCCGAGGATGGCCAGGGTGTATTTTGGTTTCATGGGGGGTCTCCTTATTAGTCGTTAGTCGTTAGTCATTAGTCGTTAGTCGTTAGTCGTCAGTCGTTAGTCATTAGTCGTCAGTCGTTAGTCGTTAGTCGTCATTCGTCAGTCGTCAGTCGTTAGTCGTCAGTCGTTAGTCGTTAGTCGTTAGTCGTTAGTCATTAGTCGTTAACTGTCTACTATAGATAACCACGCTTGCGCTGCGTGCGCCCAGGTGAATGTTGCAGCGCGCGCCGGGCCGGCGCGGCGTAGGCGATCACGCAGTGAAAGATCATCGAGAGCCTGCGCTAAGGCTGCCGTCCACGCGGGAACATCCAGTGGATCCACCAGTAAGCCTGCATCGCCGACGACTTCCGGTACGCTGGACGCGGTGGAGGCTACTACAGGTGTGCCGCATGCCATAGCTTCTAGCGGGGGGAAGCCGAAGCCTTCATACAGGCTAGGGAAGGCCAGTAACGCCGCCTGACGATACAAAGCCGGCAGGTCGGCGTCATCGCAGAATCCCAATAGATGCACATAGGGCCGTTGTTCCGCTGCGGCAAGGATCGGCCCGGCAAGCCATGCCGGGCGTCCAACGATGACCAGATCGAGGGGCCGCCGGGCCGCCAGCGGGTCGCAGGCTTCCATCAGCCGGATATAGTTCTTGCGCGGTTGGACGGTGCCGACAGTGAGGATGTAAGGCCGGGCACCGATGCCGTAGCGGGCTTGCAGATGCGCGCGTTCGCCTTCTGCCGGATGGGGGTTGAAGCGCGGCGTGACGCCGCTGTATAGTGTGGTCACTTGGGCAGGGGGAACATGCAACAGCTCGATCAAATCGCGGCGGGTGGCCTCGGAATCGGCAAAAATGTGATCGGCACGGGCAACGCTGCGCGGCACGGCTTTTGCCAGATAGGTGCGGAGTTTGGGCGGGAAGGTTTCCGGGTAGCGCAGGAAAGAAAGGTCATGGACGGTCAAGAACGCGCGGGTTGTGCGTTTGAGCGGCGGAAGGACAAAATCTGGCGCGTAGAAAACATCCACGCGCCCGGTGAGCCATTCGGCAGGCAGGGGCACCCGTGCGCGCTGCCAGAGCCGCGCCATCCAGTCGTCGGTGAGCGGCAAGTCGCGGAAGGTCAACGTGGCAGTGGAAGCGGCGTTGTCCCGCAGATGCTGCTTTGCGCGCGTCCAGCGTTCGCCCAGGCCGGCGGTCGCCGTCAGCAGCACAAAGCTGTGGGGGCTGTCGGCGGTCAGGATGGCGTCAATCAGCTCGCGGGCATAGCGTCCGATGCCTGCGCCCTGTCGCGCCGCCGCCGTGTAATCAATGGCGATGCGCATAGTTCATCCACGAGATAACGGGTGTGCGTTGCAATGTCTCACTTTTGGCCGGCGATTGAGCCGATGATTCTGCAACCGGGCCGGGAAATCTGCTTAATCTACTGAAGCAGGTTGCGGCTTTCCTACATCACTATACGTCCAGAAGCGGTTGACGAAGAAGTTCCAAAACAGCACCACGCCCGTGGCAATCACCTTCGCCGCGTTGTACCCGATCTTATGCGCCGTCTCCGCCGTGGCCACGATATGCAGGTTGCCCACCAGATTGGTCAAGGGAACGTTGAGCGCGAGCAGGATGCCGGTGTTGATGCCCCAGCCGATGACGTTCACCAGGAAGAACTGCCCCAATTGCGCGGTAATGGGCTTGGAACGCGAATCGGGGTAAGTCCAATAGCGGTTCCACGTGAAGTTGCTCAACACAGCGGTGGTGAAGGAGATCGTGTTGGCGAGCGCCAGATGCCAGTGCAGGACGGCATGGAGAATGTACAGAATCCCGAAATCTACGAAAGCGCCGATGGTGCCCACCACGAGAAACTTGGCGAAGCGGATCAGTTCGGTACGATAGTCGGTGATCAAACGTTTGAGTTTTTCTATCATATCAACCCTGTGAAATCTGTCCAGAGATTCAAACGGCGTAATGATCGAATTTACTTGTCGGATTATAACGGGCGATGGAAGGATGTCAACCGTCAGGGCTTTATCGCCAGATCCGCGTTTCTCAACCTCTATCAGTTAAAACGGGGAACTGGCGTTCCCCTCGGAGCAAGAATGATAAGGCCCTGGTCAACCGTCAGGGCTTTATCGCCAGATCCGCGTTTCTCAACCTCTATCAGTTAAAACGGGGAACTGGCGTTCCCCTCGGAGCAAGAATGATAAGGCCCTGGTCAACCGTCAGGGCTTTATCATTTAAGGATGATAAGGCTCTGTGTCAACTGCGGTTTAGCCTTTGCCTAAGCGCCGCTTCGTGGTATAATTCCAGGCGCTCGGAGAGGTGCCGGAGTGGCCGATCGGGGCGGTCTCGAAAACCGTTGTAGTTCTAGGACTACCGTGGGTTCGAATCCCACCCTCTCCGCCAAATAACGCGCCCGGCCTGACGGTTGCCGTCAGGCCGGGTTTTTTTGTATTTTCTACTGGCCTGAGACCAGTTTTCGGGCGATGGCGTTATGGCGTTCGACGACGACGGGCACATCTACCGTGAGCAGTTGCCCTTCCTGGATGACGACCCGTCCGTTGATGACGGATAGTTCGACATTGTGGGGCTGACAGAAGACGGTGGCTGCCAAAGGATCGTGGACCGCGCCGCCGGCATACCCGAGTGTGTCCAGCCGCAGTCCGATGAAGTCGGCAGCTTTGCCGGGCGCAAGCTGCCCGATGTCGTCGCGTCCGAGGACGTCGGCGCCGCCACGTGTGGCGATCCACAGGGCTTCTTCCGCGCTGAGGCCGGCCGGGTTGCCCATCACCCGCTGTAAGAGCAACGCCATTCGCGCTTCTGCCAGCATGTGTGAACTGTCGTTGCTCGCCGAGCCATCCACGCCCAATCCCACAGGCACGCCGGCATCGAGATAGGCGCGCACCGGCGCGATCCCCGATGCAAGCCGCATGTTGCTGGAAGGACAATGCGCCACGCCGGTATGGGTATGCGCCATCTCACGGATTTCCACCGCGTTGATGTGCACGCCGTGCGCAAACCACACATCATCCCCCAACCAGCCCAGCGATTCGGCATAGCCTACGGGCCGCTTGCCGGAGGTCGCCAGACAAAATTCTTCCTCATCCTTTGTCTCTGCCAGATGGGTGTGCAGTTGCACGCCATAAGCGCGCGCCAGCCGCGCCGATTCGCGCATCAAGTCCTCCGTCACCGAGAAGGGCGAGCACGGCGCGACGGCAATGCGCAGCATGGCGTAGGGGCGTGGATCGTGGTAGGTCTCAATGACACGTTGCGTGTCTTTGAGGATGAAAGCCTCGTTTTCGACGACACGGTCCGGCGGCAGGCCGCCCTGGCTTTCCCCACGGCTCATCGAGCCGCGCGTCGCGTGGAAGCGGACGCCGATCTCCTGCGCGGCGCGGATCTCGTCATCCAGGCGTGCGTCGTTGGGGAAGATATACAGGTGGTCCGATGTGGTGGTACAGCCGGAGAGCATCAGTTCCGCCAGCCCGGTCAACGCGCTAATATAGACCGCTTCACCGCTCAGTCCGGCCCAGATCGTGTACAACGTTTTGAGCCATTGGAACAGCGTGGCATCTTGGGCGGCCGGTACGGCGCGCGTGAGCGTTTGATAGAGGTGGTGATGGGTGTTGACCAGCCCCGGCAGGATGACCATGTTTGTCGCATCAATGATGTGATCGGCGTGTCGCCGACCGACCTCGGCTGTGGTTCCCACGGCTTCGATGACATTGTCACGGACAAAAAGGCTGCCGTTGAGGATCCGACGGCGTTCATCGTCCATTGTGACCAACAGTGTGGCATTTTTCAATAAAAGTGTGCTCATGTCTCGTCCTCTGTAGAGTTGCTAAAGAAACGAATCATACAACAACAGTACTTGATAGTGTAACACAAGGGCGTGATAGAGCAACCCAAGGCTTTCAGGACTTACGCAAACTGGCGGAACTTTACCGCAGAGCACGCCGAGAGCGCGGAGATTTTCTCTTTTCTCGGCGTTCTCAGCGGCCTCGGCGGTGAAAAATGGACACGTCTGCGTAAGTCCTAGCTTTATCATTCTTGTTACAGCAACTTCATTTGGCTTCGAGCGGATCGCCAGATGGCTTTGAGCGGATGACCAGATGGTTTCGAGCGGATCGCCAGATGGTTTCGAGCGGATGACCAGATCCGCGTTGCTCAAGGAACTGGCGTTTCCCTCGGAGCAAGAATGATAAGGCCATATAGAGCAACCTGGAGTCCTGAGATGGGTTGCTTTGTCTTTCAGCCGTGTTACACTCGATATAGTCTCCCCCTTGGGGCCGGTAACACTCAACGGGAAGACTCTCCGCTCACTTTGACGTTGAAACGGCTGTGCGGAGAATTTTGATGATGAGGAATGCTATGGTCGGACTGAAAAAATGGCTTGCTGTTGCCCTGGTATTGACCTTGTTGACCGGAACTTCGGCGGCGGTCACCCCGCCTCCCGATGCGCAGGGTCGGATACTGACGCTGCTTGCACATGTGGATCTGCCCTGGCGTATTCAGGAGATAGCCTACGAGCATCAAACCCTCACAGTTTGTCTCGATATTCCGCCGGAAGACCTGCGCACTAACGACGGACTGGGCGTTGAATGGACCCAGAACGCCGTTCAACGGGCACTTGCGCCTCTCGAATGGCGCGTGCTGCATGTTCAGGCGCGTGACCCGAAAACCGGTGTATGCCGGGCCCTTTCGGATTTTCTGCCGCATACCGCGACCCGGCACTCCATTTCCGCCGCGGAGATCCCCCCTGTTGCTGCTACACCGCTGTTTCCGCGTGGCCTTGCCGGCAAGACGATCTACCTCAGCGCGGGGCATGGCTGGCTGTGGAGTTACAGCTCACGGGATTGGAGGGTGCAGCGTGGCGTGACCGAGATGCTGATTGAAGATCACAACAATGCCGAGGTTGTCGGGCACTACCTGATTCCCTACCTGGAGAACGCCGGCGCGACGGTCATCCCTGTCCGCGAGCGTGACCGGAACACGGTGCGGGCTATCGTGGATAATGACCAGGGCGCGCCCGGCTATATCGAGACCGGCGCCTGGGCCACGGGGAGCTTCTCCGGCTATGCCGGCGGGACGTATCGTTTTGCTGCCACGGTGGGAGGGTCCCCCATATCCACGGCGACCTGGCGCATTGCCGTCCCGCGCAGCGGCACCTATGCCCTGTATGCCTGGGTGTATCCCGGCGCGAATCGCGCTCCCGATGCGCATTACACCATCGCCCACGCGGCAGGAACGGCGCACGTGCATCTCGACCAACGTATTCGCCGACCCACCTGGCGTTACCTGGGCACATTCCCTTTCTACGCGGGGACGGCGACGGTGATGTTGGACAACGCCTCGACGGTGGGCAGTGGCGCGGTGGTGATTGCCGATGCGTTGCGCCTGGGCGGCGGGAATTTCGACAGCTTGAGTGGCATCGTGACCGACGCCCCCTATCCGTCGCAGCGTCCCTGGTGGGAGACGGCAACGTTTTATTACAGTCAGTGGATGGGGCTGAACTACTATGACTGGGAAAACTTCAACGACGTCACCGCGCGCCCGATGTTTGCACGTTGGAATCACGCGGGCAGTGGCGAGGATGCTCTCTTCATTTCCTGGCACACCAACGGCTACAACGGCACGTTGCGGGGAACTGAATCCTACGTCCACAACGGCGATACCTATTCTCGCACGGCCGGGAGCACATTGTTACAAACCGCCGTTCATGACGAATTGCTCCATGACATTTGGGCCGGTTGGGACGCTACGTGGACGGATCGCGGTAAGCGTGAGGCCGACCTGGGCGAGTTGCGGCTGTTGTGGGACGATAACCCCGCCACGCAGATGCCCGGCGTGTTGTTGGAGGTTGCGTTCCATGACAACCCGGATGATGCGCGTGCGCTCAAAGACCCTCGCTTTGCTCAATTGGCGGCGCGCGCGGTTTATCAAGGCATTGTGCGCTACTTCGAGCTGCGCGACGGCGTGGACCTGGTCACCGCACCTGAGCCGCCGACCCACTTGCGCGTCCAAAATCTTGGCGGTGGGGCGGTGCGCGTGGCGTGGCGGCCTTCTCTGACGGATGGGGTGGGGCTGCGCGGTGAGGCTGCGACGGGGTACCGCCTTTATACCAGCCCGGACGGCTTCGCGTGGGGCGCGCCGGTTGTGGTCGCCGGGACTGTGTACACTCTGACCGGACTCAGCGCGGGGCAGATGTTCTTTGTCCGTGTGACGGCGACCAACGACGGCGGCGAGTCCTTCCCCACGGAAGTCCTCGGCGCGCGGGTGGGCGCTCACCCCACGCTACTGCTTGTCAACGGCTTCGACCGCCTCGATGCCGATGGCATCCCCATCGAAAATGATCCGGTGGAAGGCATCAACGCGCGCATGTGGCTCGATCGCATGAACCGCCGTGATGCTGTAGTGGCCCATGGGCTATCTGTGCCTATCTTCTATGCCTGGAACAGCGCCAGCAATGAGGCGGTGGCAGATGGCCTGGTCTCACTTCAGGATGCTCTTATGGTGGATTGGATTCTCGGTGAAGAGAGCACGTCGGAAGACGGCACCTTGAACACGGCCGAGCGCGCCGCGTTGACAACTTATCTCAACAGTGGACGCGCCTTGCTTATCAGCGGAACGAATCTGGCCTGGGACCTCGAAGCGCAGGGTCGCGCTCCCATGTTTCTGCGTGAGACCTTGCATACCGGTTACGTCGCCGATGATGCGGGAACGTATGCCGTTCAGCCGACAGTGGACGGCGCATTTGCAGGCTTGACGGCCTTCACTTTTGATGCGCAGGATGAGTACGACGCCGGTGCCCCCGACGTGTTGATGCCTTTGAACGGGGCGACGGCGGCGCTCGGTTACGTTGGCGGGACGGGTGGGGATGCCGCTATTCAATATGTCACCGGCAACCAACGCTTGCTGGTATTGGGTTTTCCCCTTGAAGGGATACCGCGCCCTGCACGCGATAGGGTAATGGCGCGCGCGTTGGATTTTCTCGATGTTTTTCATGTGGGGGTGGAACGGGTGTTTCTGCCTCTGGTTGTGCGTCAGGATTAAAAAAGCCCTCCCGCAAGGCGGGAGGGTGTAGAGGAGGAATCATGCACACACCGGGGTGTCCAGGCCCGCTGTGTAGGACATGACTGAACTTGTGTTGCGATAATTACAAACCCGGCATGGCGATCGGTACGGTGAAGTAGAACGTGCTTCCCTTGCCGGGCACGCTTTCGAGCCAGATTCGCCCGTCGTGCATCTCCACCAGGTTTTTGGCGATGGCCAACCCCAGGCCACTGCCGTTGGTTTCATCCGTAGCCGGGTCGGTAATGCGAAAGAATTTGGTAAACATGCGCGCCTGATTTTCCGGGCTGATGCCGATGCCTGTGTCGCTCACGGCGCAGCGGATGAAGTCAGGTTCATCGGCAGAAAGCCAGGCTTTGATCGTGATGACGCCGTGGGCGGGCGTATATTTGATCGCATTCTGAATCAGGACGTTCAAAATCTGGCGCAGCCGGTCAGGATCGGCATAGGCGGCCGGCAGTCCTTCCCACAACTCCACCGTGCAGGATTGTTGCTTTCTCGCCATTTTCTTCGCTACCGTTTTCAGTACCTCGTCAATCGCTGCACGCAGGTTGGTCTCACGTGGCGTAAGGCGCATCCGCCCCGCCTCGATTTGAGAGATGTCCACGATGTTGTTGACGAATGTTTCCATACGCTGCACACTCTCGCCGATGGTTTCGACGAATTCCTGTTGTTGGGGCGTCAACGTCCCCAACATTCCTCCGCCGAGCATCTCAACATACCCCCAGATGCACGTGATCGGGGTACGGAGTTCGTGCGCCAGGGTCGAGATGAACTCCGCGCGGGTGAGGTTGGCCTGTCGCAGGGCTTCGTAGAGGCGCGCGTTGTCTACGGCAATCGCCACGTTATCGGCCACGCGGGTGATGAATTCGAGCTTGCTCTTTTTGAATGTACGCTCTTCTGTCACCAGGTAGAGCACGCCGATAGGGCGGTTCTCGCGCAGGAGCGGCAACACCAGGCAATGATCCTCAAGGTACGGCTCGTGTGTCCCGATACAGCGGGTCGCCAGCCAATTGTCCGGTGTGATGTTGCTGAGTTTGGTAATCCAGCGTATACCATCTTCGGCGACGAGACCCAGCACACCGGCCTCGGCGCCGGAAGCTGCGATGGCCCAGGCAGTGCCGCGCTCCATGACCCGGTTGAAGAGCAGGCTGGCGTTGAGGTCGCGTGTCATTTCCTGAAGGATGGTCAGTTCGCGTATTTTCTCGGCAAGCGTCTGGTCGGTCTTTTGATGGGTTAGCGCGTTGTACAGGGCAACGGCGGCGTTTTCGGCGAAGGCGCTCAGGGTTGCCATATCCTCGGCGGTAAAGACGCCGGTGCGTGCACGATTGTCCAGGTAGATCGCCCCCAAAACCTCATCATTGTGGATCAAAGGCACACAGAGGATGGAACGCAGGCCGTAGGCGATGACACTCTCACTCTCCGTGAAACGGGGGTCTATCTGGGCATTGCTGGTAAGAATGGGACTTTTTCTTTCGAGCGTCTGCTGCACGATGCTGCGGCTGTAGGTAATGTCGGTTTCGGAAAAAGAAGTATGGGTGGCGGTGCGTATGATCTCCACCTGCGGTCGGTTATCCACGTCCAGGACGAGCAACAGGCCGCGTTCGGCGCTGGTGAGGGTGATGAAGGCATCCAGGACAGCTTGCAGGGTTTGCCGCCAATCGAGCGAGGCGTAGATGGGCCGCGACACCTCGTAAAACAGACCGAGCTGCGCGCTCTTTTCAAGCATCATCTCGGTTTGGATGTGTTGTACCATCGTTTCCCAGGCTTCGAGGTATGGCTCCAATGTTTGGCCTGAAGCGCCGTTCTGTAATGCCTGACGCTGTTCCCGAATTTGTGTTTGGAGTTGCGTCAGCATTTCGCGTGCCTGATAGCTGTTAATCTTTATCTTTTCCATCGGCATGCCTCTCAGTGTAAGGTGGAGTTGGGGGAGCTGCTGACCAGTCCCAGAGCCAGAAGGCCAATCCGCCCCACGGTTGTAGCGGTTCGAATAAGGCATAAATATCCTTTGCGGTGACGGGGATGCTTTTCTGATGTTGGAGGATGCGTTGTTGTGCGTAGGCGTCGGTGGGGATGTAGTCGTAGCGACCCAGGCTTAGCATGACCAGTCCCATTGCGGCGGCATTCAAACCCAGGCATTGGGATAGATGGGCGGTAAGCTCTTGTAGGGGAAGATCGCTTTCTGCAAGAGCGATGAGGTGTTTTTCGTCGTCGTAAAAAATGCCGGCGATCTCCATCAGTTTGTATGCGATAGCCGGTTCGAGGACCTCGTCCAATACATCTTGCTCCAGGAGGATTTGCTGTGGCGTGGGGAAAGCATGGCGTGTGGGGTTACTTGGAAGGGGATCGCCAAACCGATCCACCAACCAGGTGATGTACGGCCCATATACATTTTTGGCTCCCATCGTGAAGATGACCGCTTTGACGACATCCTCGAAAAGCGTGGCCCCGCGCAGAATCTGTGCCCCGTCCTTCAGAACGGACTCCAATCCCTGAACGTGACGTGCGACTTCTAAAAAGGGTTGCAGGTTCTCTCCAAGTCGCAACATACGCCATACTTTGTGGCTCACTTCTTCGGTCTCTTTTCCCCCCAGGCGTTCGTGCGTTTGAATGAGTAACCCTGCCGGGACTTGCGAAATGCTTAAATCAATCGTGTCCCCCGATTCGAGCCGCTCCACACGATTCAGGTGATCTTTGGCGCGGTTGACGCTAAAAGGCGGCTGAAGCAGCCATTGCGAGCGACGAATCACCTGCGTCAGCGTAAAAGTATCCGGTGGCGTCAGAATCCAGTGCATGTTTTCCCCCTGTACGCTACCTAGCATACCACAGATGACGCCGCTTGGGGGTTTCAAGCAGGTTACGATTGAGTTAAAAAATGTTGTATGCTTTCAAACGTAAAAACGGGCGGAACACCGGTTCCGCCCGTTCTCGAAGAGGACAAACCATTTATTTATTTAAGCCCCGCGAGTTCCAGGCCGCCGTTCAGCACAGCAGGGACAAGCTGCGGATCGGTCACCTCACAGTAGACGCGCACAATCGGTTCGGTGCCGGAAAAGCGGATGAGCACCCAGCCGTGGTCGCCCAACTCATATTTGTACCCATCGAGCGTCACAATGCCGGTGACCGGCAGGCCGGCGATCGTTTCCGGCTTTGCCGCATTGAGACGCGCCATCGCCATTGGGCGTTTCTCGGCCGGGAAACGGGTGTCAATGCGATCGTAGTAGTAGGTCTGCCCCAGCTTTTTGAACAACGTCTGTAACAATTGCGCCGGCGTCTTGCCCGTCTGGAGCATAAAATCGAGGAAGTACAGGTTGCCCAAAATGCCATCGCGTTCGGGGACGTTGCCCCGGAAGGCATAGCCGCCGCTCTCCTCGCCGCCGATGAGCGCGTTGGTCTCCAACACTTTGGGAGCGACGTACTTGAAGCCTACGCCGGTCTCGTGGACATCTACGCCGTACATTTCCCCTAGCCGATTCAGCATAGAGGTGGTGGAAATCGTTTTGACGATGGCTCCGCGTTGCCCGCGCACTTCCAGCAGGTAATATGCCAGCAGCGCGTAAACCTGGAGCTGATTGATATAGACGCCGTTTTCATCACCGATGCCCATGCGGTCGGCGTCGCCGTCCATGATGAGGAGCACATCGGCGCCCAGTTCTACGGTACGCCGCAACGCTGCATCAATATTGGGGCGAATTGGCTCGGGACGCTGCATCTCCGGGAACAGGGGATGGCGTTCGGCGTGGATTTCCCAAAGTGTGTTGTTGCCACCGCTCAACAGCCGGGGAAACCACCCTGCGCCGTTGCCCCACATCGGTTCCACCAGAATTTTGAATCCGGCATGGCGCAGTTTTTCCAGATCAATGAGCGTGCTGAGGTGCGCGATGTAGGCCGGATCGGGATTCCAACGTTGCACCAGGCCCGCCGCTTCCGCATCGTGGATGGCGAGACGGTGCACACCCTCGATGGGGGGGATGGCCTCTTCGATTTCAGCCAATCCTTCCGGCGGTATCGCGCCGCCATTGGGATCGCGCACTTTGAAGCCGTTATCCGTTGGCGGGTTGTGGCTGGCGGTGATGTTGATGGCGCCGCCGGCCTGCCGTTCAATGACGCTGTAACTGATGACCGGGGTGGGGGTGTTGTGGGCGGTAAGCCACACGCGGATGCCGTTGCCGGCCATCACTTCGGCGGCTGCCGCCGCGAAGTGCTCGCTGGAAAAACGTTGATCGTAGCCGATCACCACCCCGCGTTCTGCCAGGTTATGGTTTTTGAGGTATTGGGCGAAGCCCTGTGCCGCACGGCGCACATTGTCGAACGTGTAATCTTCGGCGATACGGGCGCGCCAGCCATCAGTACCGAATTTGATGTCACTCATAGTGTTTTGTCGGCTCCTTTTCTTCTTCGAGTAATTTCAAGTCCGCATCTACCATCATCTCGATAAGTTTCTTGAAGGTGACCTGGGGTTCCCATCCGAGCTTTGCGCGTGCCTTGCGGGGATCGGAAACCAGCAAATCTACTTCGGCGGGGCGCATAAAGCGTGGGTCTTGCACGACGTAATCGCGCCAGTCCAGCCCCACGTGCGCGAAAGCCACTTCGCACAACTCCTGTACCGAATGGGTCTCGCCGGTGCCCACCACATAATCATCCGGTTCGTCCTGTTGCAACATCAGCCACATCGCGCGGACATAGTCGCCGGCGTAGCCCCAGTCGCGCTTGGCATCCAGGTTGCCCAACGCGAGCTTGTCTGCCAGCCCTAACTTGATGCGCGCCACCTGATAGCTGACCTTGCGGGTGACGAATTCCAGACCCCGACGCGGACTTTCGTGGTTGAACAGAATTCCCGAACAGGCAAACAAATTATAAGATTCGCGGTAGTTCACGGTGATCCAGTGTCCGTACACCTTGGCGACGCCGTAAGGCGATCGCGGATAGAAGGGCGTGGTCTCGCGCTGGGGCACTTCGCGCACTTTCCCGAACATCTCGCTGCTGCTGGCTTGATAGAACCGGATGGTCGGGTCCACGGTACGGATGGCCTCCAGCATGCGGGTGACCCCCAACGCCGTGACTTCGCCTGTGAATACGGGCTGCTGCCACGACGCCGGCACGAACGACTGCGCCGCCAGATTGTAGACCTCTTGCGGGCGATAGTCGCGCAGCGTGGCGATGAGCGAGCCTTGATCCAGGAGGTCGCCGGAGACCAGCGTGATCTTGTCCTGGATGTGGTGGATGCGGGTAAAGGTCACGGTGCTGGTGCGGCGCACCAACCCGATCACGTCATAGCCTTTTTCCAGAAGAAATTCGGCCAGATACGAGCCGTCCTGACCGGTGATGCCGGTGATCAACGCGCGGCGGTTAGCCATACAAATCCTCCATAGGTATAGGGATTAGGGATTGGGATTGGGGTATTGCCCGGTTCCTGGTCCCCAGTTTTAGAATGGGATCTCATCCTCATCGAAGTCGCCGAAATCCTCCTCATCCTCGAATTCGTCATCAAACTCGTCACCAAAGAAATCCTCTTCCCAGGTATCGGGGTCAATGCCCTCGGCTTCCAGGTCGCCGCGGATGAGTGCAAGGGCGGCTTCGCAGTAAGCGGCCTTCTGGGCGAGCTTGGCCTGTTTTGCTTCGGTGACACTCAACGCTTTGTTGATCCCGGCGATGAGTTTCTGCCAGTGCTTGCGCTCTCTGTCATCTTGTGTGGCATCGTAGAGGCGTTGCAGGACATCACGCTCATAACGCTGACGTTCGAGATTGTACTCGATCTCCTCCATTTTCCATTGGATGTCGTGTAAGGCGAACTGCCACTGTCGGTAGACGCCGATTTTCGCCGTGGCGGCCTTATCCTCTTCCATCATCATATCTTCTGCCACTATTTCTTCGCTCATTGCTTTAACCTCCTGTTGTGAGCTGTCGCCATTCGTCCAGAACATCCTGGACGGTTTGTGCAAAGGGGATTTCCGGTTCCCAGCCGGTATCGCGCCGCAATTTTTCCGCACTGCCGTAAATGATGGGAACATCGGCGGGGCGATAACGTTCCGGGTCAACCTCCACACGGATGGGAACGGTCGCCAGGGCCGTCAATTGCTCCACCAGTGAGCGGATCGTGCGCGGCGTCCCCGAAGCGATGTTATAGACTTCGCCGGGCACCCCGCGCGTCAACGCCAGATGATAGGCGCGCACCACATCGCGCACGTCGGTGAAATCGCGGGCCGGTTCCAGGTTGCCCACATACATCACCGGCGTCTGTTTGCCGGCTTCGATCCCGGCAACCTGTTTGGCAAAGGCCGGCAGCACGAAACGCGCCGATTGCCCCGGCCCGACGTGATTGAAGGGGCGCATGCGGATGACGGGCAGATGATAACTGATGAAATACTGATACCCCATCACGTCCTGGGTTACCTTGCTGACGCTGTAGGGGTTCTCCGGACGCAAGGGATGATTTTCGGTCAGCGGCAGGTCGGTAGCAGCGGCTCGCCCGTATTCTTCGCCCGAGCCGATAACGAGCATGCGCGGCGCGATTTTGAGCGCCACGCAGCCTTCCAGCAGGTTAAGTTGCCCACGGATGTTATTTTCCAATGTGCTCCACGGGTCCTGGTACGATGTGGGGATGTGAGATTGTGCCGCCAGATGGATGATGTACTCTGGCGGGGACTGACCGAGCAGGGCATACGTGGCTTCAACGTCGCGCAAGTCCAGGAAGCGCAGTGTCTCGCGTTGGGGATCGAAGGGGGCAGGTGGCATGTCGGGATAGCTCGTGCCGATGATGTCCCAATCGGTGTGCGCGAGGAAATAGCGCCGCAAATGGTTACCGACGAATCCTGTGGCTCCGGTGATGAGAATACGCATTGTTCTTTGTCTGGCTGTCACTGGATATAGTTATGCCGAAATTATACCGGGTTGGAGATGAAAGTCAAAAGAACGCTTCGAAGCGGTTGGAATCGTTCTTTTACACCCCACTGTATGCATTAAATCCGCCATCCACCGGCACAACCACCCCGGTCACGAAACTGGCTCCATCGGAGAGCAGCCACAACAGCGTGCCGATCAAATCCTCCGGCACGCCGAAGCGGCCCATTGGGGTATGGTCAAGGATGGTCTTACCACGTGCGGTGAGGTTCCCCGTGCCTTCTTCGGTGAGCAGGAAGCGGTTTTGCTCGGTGAGGAAAAAACCCGGGGCGATGGCATTCACGCGGATATGGGGCGAGTATTCCTGGTTCATGTGCACTGCCAGCCATTGCGTGAAGTTGCTGATCGCTGCCTTGGCCCCGGAATAGGCGGGAATGCGGGTGAGCGGGCGAAAAGCGTTCATAGAGGATATGTTGAGGATGACGCCCTGTTTTTGTTCTGCCATCAACTTGCCGAAAACCTGGCTTGGCAGCAGCGTGCCGATGAAATTGAGGTTGAACACCCACTGCACCGCGTCGGCCGGCAAATCGAAGAACGAAACTGTCGCACTGGTGCTGGCCTGCGGTTTGTTGCCGCCCGCACCGTTGATGAGGATGTCCACCTTGCCGAACGTCTCCAGGACCACTTGGGCTGCCGCTTCGATGCTGGCTTTGTCCAACACATCGCACTTGATTGCAACGGCCTCGCCGCCTTCGGCTCGAATATCCTCCACAACCCGTTGTGCTGCCTCGACGAAGAGATCGAGCACGGCGACTTTGACGCCGACGCGCCCCAATGCCCGGCTCATCGCTCCGCATAAAACGCCACCTCCGCCCGTCACCACGGCGACCTTGCCTTCCAGGCCGAAAAGTTTGTTCAAGTAAGTTTTGTCCACTTTAAGCTCCTTGTTGATGGGTAGACAGTAGCCGGGGTTTCTTCCCCCGTCTACGATTTACCGTTTACTGTCTACAGTTTGTACGCCCGTTTCGCCAGCCGATACGCCAGGTCGAGCACCATTTCCCGTGCATCGTCCATATCTACGATGTGGCGGACGACCAGGCCGGCGACCCAGTTGGCGCCGGCGCGCCGCCAGACGTCATGCCGCGCAGGGATGGAGGGGAAGGCGCGCGTGTCGTCGTTGAAGCCGGCGGTGTTGTGCAGGCCGGCCGTCTCCATCACCCGCTCGAAGTAGCGGCGCATGCCGGCGAGGCTGTCGTGAAACCACCACGGCGGTCCCAGTTTGAGGGCGGGGTAATGCCCGGCCAGCGGCGCTAACTCACGGGAATAGGTGTCTTCGTCCAGCGTGAAGAGCAGCAGCGTGAGCCGTGTGTCGTTGCCGTACTTCGTCAGCAGGGGCCGCAGGTTTTGTGTGAATTCCGAGGCGATGGGGATGTCGCAGCCCTTGTCCGGGCCGAAACGCGCGAAGATGGCCTCGTTGTGGTTACGGAACGCGCCGACGTGCATTTGCATCACCAATCCATCTTCGATGCTCATGCGCGCCATCTCCATCAGCATGTGACCGGTGAACTGCGTCGCATCCTGCGGCGTTGCCTTGCCCTGGAGTGCCCGTTGGAAAATGGCATCGGCTTCGCGCGGTGAGAGTTCACCCGTGTAGGCCGTCAATGCCGCGTGATCGGTGGCGTGCGCGCCCATCTGCTTGAAGAAAGTGCGGCGTTCCTCCAAAGCGCGGATGAGCTTGCTGTAACTGTCCACTTCGTAGCCGACGGCGGCGCCGAGCGCGTCCACGTTGGCACGCCAATTGGGTGCATCCAGGTTGACGACGGCGTCGGGACGGAAGGTGGGGAGCACGACCCCGCTCCAGCCGGAGTCGCGGATGGCCTGATGATGCGCCAGGTTGTCACTTGCAGCGTCGGTGGTGCAGAGAACTTCGATATTGAAACGCTCGAACAACTTGCGCGGCGTGAATTCGGGCGAGGCCAGTTGTGCGGCGATTTGATCGTAGATGGCTTGTGCCGTTGCTCCGCACAATTTCTCCTCGACGCCGAAGACTTTGATGAGTTCTTGCTGGAGCCATATCCCGCTTGGCGTACCACGGAACAGATGGAAGTTTTCGGCGAAGACCTGCCAGATTTCGCGATGATCCTGCTCGACGGGACCCCCGTCACGGCGAGGCACGCCCAACGCTTCCAGCGGAACGCCCTGCGAGTACAGCATGCGGAAGACATAATGATCGGGGATGATGAGCAGGTCGGCCGGCGTGCCAAAGCTGGCGTTCTCCGCGACAAACAGGCGCGGGTCTACGTGTCCGTGTGGACAAACGAGCGGCAGGTCGGCAACCGTCGCGTACAACTCGCGGGCCACCGCTCGTTGCCCCGGCTCGGGGTCGAAGAAGCGATCTGGATGCAAAGTCCATTGTGTATCGGCCATAGTTTCCTCCGATGTGAAAGTTGGCGCGGTATAACGTTCAGACATTCGAGCGTTGGAACGTTCCAACGTTAAACGACGCCAGGTGTCGCTGGAAATGCCGGTCGAGGAGGGCTTCATAATCGGCGGCGTGTTCATCCAGCAGTGCCATCAATTGCGCGCGGTAGGTATCGAGCACCGAGCCAAACGTCACGTGCAAGATTTGCCGTGCGTCGAACTGGTTGAGCAGGTCGGGTAGTTCCGCATCGGTCAACGCTTCCGGTGCGGGGACGTTCGCCAGACGCGCCGAGACGTGATAAGTGGCCCGGTCGGTCTCGTAGCGCCCGATGGCGAAGGTGAGAATTTCGCGGAAGAACGCCGGCGCAACCTGTGCTACTGTCCGCAATGCCTCCAGGTAGCTGGTGCCGGCGGTTTTGAGGTGCACCAGTCCACCCGTCAGCCGTGCAGCGATGGGGTAGACGGAGAATTTGTCCGAGCCGGAATGGAGGCTGAGTTTGTACGGCCCCAGGTTCCGTGCAATGGCGGCGTGGCGGGCTAAAGCCTCGGTGAGGGCAGACAGGTCGCCGATGTAATCTACACCTTTCTCGAAGCGTCCCACGAAGCGCGGCGCCAGGCTCACCCACTGCACACCCAGCCGCCGTAGCTCCAGCGCGATGAAAAGGTGTTCCTCCGGCGAAGTCGGGGTATCCGTCTCGTCTACGGAGACTTCGAGATCGAAAGGCCGGTCGCCCATCCGCCCGACAATGTGTCGGTACATCCGTGCGGTATGGGCGATGGCGCAGCCATATTTGGCGGCGGCGCGTTCCAGCGTGTCTCGCTCGAGGGCCAGGGTAAAGTCGCCAACGGCGAAGGTTTGCCGACAATAGCGATTGACCAAAGCCTCCGGTGTGTCGTCCAGTGCTTCCCAGGGCAGCGCTGTGAATTTCGCGTGCACCACGTCCGTTGGCGCGGTATGCGCCTCGTTATCTACGTGCGCGCCGGGGTCAATGGTGAAGAAGGTGTATCCGGCGTCTATGAAAGCATCGGCATCGTCGGGCGTTTTAAGGTGATCGGCGTCCGCACCCCACGGAGCACGCCACCCCATTTGGAACAGTCCCCACATCGCATCATCCAGCACTTGCTGCGGGCTGCGTCCGGTGCGGGCGTTTTCGCGCACCGATTGTTGGGCGAAGATCGGCGCGATGTCGGGATAGCGTTCCGCTGCTTTGACGTGGCCCGGCGTGGCCACACCGAGCCGGTCGCCGAAGCCTGCCGAGGTGTGCAATCCCAGTGGTGTGGGATTCAGCCACGGCAATTTATCGCGCAGTGCGGCGGCATTGGCGGGCGTGAGCGGGCAGAGGAGGACGTTTCTGTACGGCGCGCCGGAGAAAGCTGCCGTTGCCTCTTCATGGCCCAAGACGATCAGATAGCGCGTGCGGTCGGCTTGACGACGCGCGAGGCTGTAGTTCACGCCCGCATATTCAACCGCGGATTGCGGGTATGTATCGAACCCGGAAAGCGTTTCAAAATTCATTGCTCAATTGCCTCCTTTCCGAAAGACTGATGGAGGTTCGCACGATTTGCGGTTAAAGTGGAATTCTTTTCCCCAGATGTTTGCTCATCACTGCATCGAGTTGTGGGTGGACGAGGCAGTTCTTGAAGGCAAACGATTGCAGGATGCGGTCGAGTTCGGCCTCCGAAAGCCCCTTGAAGAGTTTGACGTAGGGGATTTGCAGCAGCGCGCCGATGAAAGTCGCCATTGTCGCCTGCGTTAGATACCGCTCGATGCCGTTTACGGTGATGTCTTCATCGCCCACCGTCTCGACGATTTCGTGCGCCAGGCTGTGGACGATTTCTTTGGCCGGTGTGGTCGGTAGCCAGCTCATCCAGAAGTCACTGTTGAGCAGGCGCTTGGCTTCCAGACTGCTTTTCACCCGCTGGATGTATTCGGATTCGGGGTTGAGATACACCCAGCCCATCACGCCGACATCTTTGTAGGTCCAGGTCGTCCAGTGAACCTGGTATTGCTCGAAGACGCTGATTTGGTCGTCCAGTGCCCGCATACGGTCGGGGATTTCGGCGGCGCCGCCGTTGTAGGGACTGCCGAATTCGCCGACCCACAGGGGGACGTTGTATTTTTGCATGAACTGCGTTCCCTCGTGCGCCAGGAACGTGGCTTCCTGCCATTCGCGGTTCCATTCGGCGCTGGGGTAGGGGCCGGGGCCAAAGCCGGGCCGCGTGTAATTGTGGCTGCTGTAGACCAGATTATCGGCAAACGGCGCATCGAATTTGGCGAAACGGCTGGAGAAGTTGTCGCCCTCCAGGATGATGATGTGATCGGGGTCCACGGCGCGGATGGCATTGACGATGCGGCGATAGATGGCGTTGATCTTTTCCCATTGGGGTTCGCCCATGCCGGTTAGCCGTCCACGTGAATCGCCGGTCTGTGGCTCGTTCATCACATTGTAGCCGGCGATGGTCGCATTGCCCTTGAAGCGTTCCGCCAGGCGTTCCCACAGCGCCACAAAGCGATCCTGGAAGTGTGGATGTTGCCAGAAAAGCGCGTAGCGCGAGGCGTTATCCGAGTGCCAATCGGTATTCTGGTTGCCCTGGACGGCGTGCAGGTCGAGGATGACGTAGAGGCCGTGTTGGGTGCACCAATTGACGACCTGTTCCAGCCGCGCGAAACCGCTTTCGCGGTAGGTGAACGGCTGATCATCGCTCTCGAAATGACGATAGTTGAGCGGCAGCCGCACCACGGTCGCGCCGCGCGACTTCATGAAGGCGATGTCATCCTCGGAGAAGAAATAATCGAGTAGCCGTTCAAAGAAGAAATGTGCCTTGTCCGGCCCCAACGCTTCGGCCATTCTGGCGCGCAAGGCATGCTCTGAGCCGGGGTAGCCGTTGATGAAGTTCTCCATATTCATCCAGCCCCCCACGCATGTGCCCCGTAACCGTACTTCCTGGCCTTTTCCATTGACGATTTTTCCGTTGTGAACTTGTAGTAAATCCATAGTGCGCGTGTCCTCCTGATATTGAGTTGTTAGTCATTAGTCGTTAGTCATTAGTCATTAGTCATTAGTCGTTAGTCATTAGTCATTAGTCATTAGTCGTTAGTCGTTGGTCGTTAGTTGTTGGTCGTTAGTCGTTGGTCGTTAGTCGTTAGTCGTTAGTCGTTAGTCAATTGACTACTTGTATGCAACTTGTCGAGCGCGGCATGTACACTTTGGGCATTGACCTGCTGCCGGGTGACATCGTCCGGCGTGATCGGGTGGTTGCTGTAGCGCGCTTCTACAAAAGCCTGGGTGAGCGCACTCAGTTCGGCCTGCGCCTCTGGCAGAGTGGGATCGAGTGCGCTTTGGTACTCATAAGGCGTCTGGCTATCGTGGCGTGGGAATCCTTCCGCGCGGGCATGATCCAGCGTTTCCAGGTAATAGTATAACATTTGTTCGCGCAATGCCTCGCGTTTACGGCGGACGGCGACCGTCTCCCGATGCGTTCCCTTCCGTCGCAAGAACGAGAAATTGAGCGCGAGTGTGGGTAATTTTCGGCGTACCTGACGCCGCAGGTTGCGCCACCACAAGCGCAATGCGCGCCACCAACTCCGCGCGGTCTGGATGATCTTGAAGTTTGTGAAGGCGTGCCCAAGCTCCGGGCGATCTTTGAAGTAACTGTAGACGACATAGCCGATAGCACCGAGGGCAACCACCCAGAAGACAATCGAACGCAGGATGGGTAGCCACAGCAGGGGCGTGCGGGACGACGGCTCAATGTCCGGCGGCAATGGGCTGGCTTCCGGCAGAGAGGGCAATGCTACCGTGGAATCGGATTTGAACAGCAGGGACATCAGCAGGTTGAACAGCGTCGCAACCCCTGCATAAATCATCATCGCCAGATAGCCGATTGCTGTGACGATGTAGCCGACAATGTCGAACAGTCCCAGGGTGTAGCGGTTGGGGAGCACGAAGGCGATGAGCAGGGCAATGAATAGAGAGATCAGGCAGTATTTCAGCCACGCTTTTTGCAAAAGCTGACTGATGCGGTAGTGCTGTTGTTCCCACAGACGGCTCTTCCAAACGCGCCGCACCTGCCCCAACATAGCCATTCCTAAAATGAAATACACCAACACGTTCAGGGCCAATCCAGAGATGGCCGGGCGGTCAGGATGCAACATCGCTGTGATTTCGATGCGTGCCATACCGCTGATGAGGAGCAGGAGCATCCCACCCCACAGGAAGCGCCGGTTGAGGCGCTCCATCGGGCCGGTTTCGCCACGATAAATCTCAGGATCGGCGACGGCTTCCAGGTCGCGGGCTGTGTGCGCCGCCGAAAACCACGCCGCGCAGGCGAGTGCGAAAGCGACCAGGGTTTCCAGATCGAAAAAACTGAACGGGTTTGTGGGCCAGTGGCGGATATCGTCCCAGATTTCCGGCAGCGTATTGTCCAGGTAGGTGGCGATTTTGAGCAGCAAGAAGATCATCGCCAGTTCTAGCCGCCGGATGCGTTGCCGATCTGCGGCGCTGCCGTACCGTTCGGAAGTGATGCGGTATGTGGCGTGCCCCACGAACGCTGCCAGAATCGGGATGATCAAGAAATAGGTCCCATTCCAGGTTGGCGCAATCCGGCGCAGCAGTTCGGTGACGGCGAACGCGATGCATCCTACCATCAAGCCGACAATCAACGCCGGCAGCCTGTTATGTCTGTACGGATTGGAAACCGGCGCGGTACCCTGGGTTTCGATGTAGGCGTCAGCTTCGTGGATTTGAGGGACGGGCTGGTTCACAGGAGTACCTCCAGTTCGGTCTCGCGCCACACGCGATAGATGGGCAACTTGTCCGTGGCGATCTGACGCAGATGGTCATCCGGGGCCGGCGGCATGATGAGAATGAGCGCGAGGGCAAACCCTGCACTGCGCAAATAGGCCAACGTCTCATAGAGCGTCGCGCTTTCACTGCCGCTAATGACGATGATGGTTGTGCCCCACGAGAGGCGCGCACTTTCATGGCGCAGGAATTCGGGGAACGGCAGCGCCGGCGTCGGGGTCGTCTGCGCGCGCGCCAACACTTCGAGGATGTTCATCAGATGCGCGCGTTCGCGGCGTGGCGGCAAACTGAAGGTCTGGCTGTCGTTTTCGAGCGGATCCACAGCCTGGGTTGCCAATCCCACGGCCAGCCTCTCGTGGATGATGATATGGTTTGCCAGCGATGCCGCGGTGACGATCGCCAGTTCGCTGGCGTCGTAGAAACGCCGTCCGGCGTAACTTTCCTGTGCGAAATCCAGACAAATCAGTGTTTCGCGGGCAATGGCCGGCTGATAACGCTTGACGAGCAATTCTCCGGCCCTGGCCGTAGCTGTCCAGTGGATGCGGCGCGGCGAGTCCCCTCTTTGGTACGCGCGCACGCCCATAATGCGTGTGGGGTCCTCGAACAGGGGAGAACGGGCGGGCAAGACTGCCAGCGGCGAGTGTGTCGGCAGGCCGAGTTTCTCCAGCGGCAGCACGCGCGGGTAGATGATGATGTATTCGGGCTTTTGTTTCCAGGTGAGTGGTGGTATGACACCGAGGACATCCCCGGTTTGCATAAATAACGGACCGATGGTGTAGTACCCGCGCCGGTGACCGGTGAGAGTATAGTTGAAACGTTGCGTCTGCCGCGCGCCTAAGGTGATCACCTCGCGGTGGAAAGGCGGCGAGATCAGTTCCACCGGCAGCGAATCCTGGACTTCGATCCAGGGGATGGGCAGGCGTCCGCTGTTGCTCACGATTAACTCGACAGGGATGTTTTCGTCGGGAAAAGCGCGGTTGACCAGACGCCGCTGGACGGTAAGATTGCGCGAGGTTGTGTGCGTCCACACTCGCGCCAACAAATATACCGCTGCCAGCAGATAGACGATGTTGAAATAGAAGTCAATCCGCAGGAAAATGGCCAGCAGGAACAGTATCAGGACAATCCCAATCAGATTTTGCATTGTTTGTCAACGGATTAAGCGGATTTTGACGGATTTTTCACCGGCTGACTTGCTTTTACCGCTGTTGTTCGCCGAGAATGTGAAGAATAACTCGGGTTCTCTGCGGGGCCATGATTACGCGCTTTCCTCCAGGGAGAGTGTGACCCGTTCCAGGATTTCCGCCAGGATGCTGTTAGCGGTGCGCCCGCGCAACTGACTCTCCGGCTTGATGAGCAGGCGGTGCGCCAGCGTGACAGGTGTGAGCCGTTTGACATCGTCAGGGATAGCGTAGTCGCGTCCTCGCAAGGCTGCCAGTGCCTGCGCAGTTTTGTAAAGTGCCAGCGACCCGCGCGGGCTGGCGCCCAACGCCACGTCCGGGTGGGTACGTGTGGCCTTCACAATGGCGAGGATATACTTCTCCAGCGTCGTGTCCACGTGGACTTCGGTGACGGCATCGCGCAACGTGAGCAGTTCCGCGCCGTCCACTACCTGTCCCAGCGTTTCGATGGGATGTTGCTTGCGCTGATTGCGTAAGATGGCGATTTCGTCGGCTTCTGCCGGGTAACCAAGCGTCATCCGCATAAGAAAGCGGTCGAGTTGTGCTTCCGGCAGGGGGAACGTCCCTTCGTATTCGATGGGGTTTTGCGTCGCCAAGACCAGGAACGGTGTGGGGAGCTTGCGCGTCACGCCACTTGTTGTTACCTGTCCCTCCTGCATAGCTTCGAGCAGGGCGGCCTGCGTGCGCGGCGTCGCGCGGTTGATCTCGTCGGCCAGCAGGATGTTGACGAAGACCGGGCCGGGCTGGAAGTCAAAAGCCCCCGTTTTCTGGTTGAAGACCTCAACGCCGGTGATGTCGTTGGGGAGCAGATCGGGAGTGCATTGCAGGCGTTTGAACTCCAGCCCCATGCTGGCAGCAACCGCCCGGGCAAGCATTGTTTTGCCGGTGCCGGGGACATCTTCGAGCAGCACGTGTCCCTGGCACAACAGCGCGACCATCAACAACTCGATGGTTTCGCGTTTGCCGATGATTACAGTCTCGATGTTCTGGATGATGCGGTCGGTAAATGCAGTGATATGATTCATTGAATCCCTCGTTTTACTCCTTTTGCTCTGTCTCTCCCACCATTGCTCGCAGGGCCTCTTCCAGCGCGGCTTGCTCACGCCCATAGCACGTCCAGTCACCGACGGCAAGGCAGGCTTGCGCGGCTTGATAGTGTTCCCAGGCTTGCGCCGCGAGCGTTTCCAGGTCGCCCGATGGCGTGGTAGGCGTGGATGGAGCAGCCATGCCACCGTTGAGCACCTGCATCAAGGATTCCTCAAGCGTTGGCGTCATAGCGACACGGTCGCCATAAGCGACAATAATGCGTTTAAGCTCCGGCAACTGCCCGGATTCGGCTTCCAGATAGAGCGGTTCGACGTATAGGAATGTGTCTTTGACCGGGATGACCAGCAGGTTGCCGCGCAATACCCGCGAGCCGCGTTGATTCCACAATGAAAGCTGTTGCGAGATGATCGGATCCTGGTCAACGCGCGCCTCGATTTGCAGTGGGCCGTAGATCAGCCGCTCTTTGGAGAGCTTGACGATGCCTAACTCACCGTAATCATCGCCGTCACTGTCGGCATATAGCCAGGCGACCATGTTTTGTTTCTGTTTGGGCACGTAGGGACGGATCAACACGAATTCTGTCTTGTCTGAACCGGGGACGCGCATGATGACGTAGTAGGGTTCCATCGCCTGCTGGGTGGTTTCCACCAGCTCTTGTGGAATATCCCATAGGTCTTCGCGGTTGTAGAACACCTGAGGATCGCGCATGTGGTACGTGGCGTAGAGCCGCGATTGATACAGGAAAAGGGTCTCAGGATAACGCCAGTGTTCACGCAACGCCTGCGGCATGGCTTCGCCGGGTTGGAAGAGATCGGGGAAGATACGCGCGTAGGTGGCCGCAATGGGATCGTGGGGGTCAATCAGGTAGAAGGTGGTCACGCCGGTATAGGCGTCAATGGCGACCTTGATGCTGTTGCGCATGTAGTTGATGCCGCCCACCGGCTCGGAATACGGGAAATGATCGGTCCAGGTGTAGGCGTCGAGCAGCCAGACAGTCCCTGTGACGCCGTTGGCAGTCCTGACGATGACGGGGTAGGGGTCTTCGTCGAACCATAACATTGGCGCGATGGTTTGGGCGCGCTCCAGGATATCACGGTGGAAGAGGATACGGCTGTTGCGGTTCAGCGCCGGCGAAAGGAGCAACTGTGTGCTGCCGAAGCGCGTCGCCAGCAGCGCGCGGCGCAGGAAGCTGCCCAACGCCACGCCGTCAGGGCCGGTGTAGCGCGTATAGACGTTGTTATCGCCCTGTGGATAGTCGAACTCGTCTTCTTTCGCGTTGACGACCACATAGTTTTTGGTCAGCTCACCGAAATAAATCTGCGGGCGTTCGATGTGCAATTCCGGCGCTTCGCTGACCGGCGGAATGTCGCGCACGACCAGATCAGGCAACCCGTCGCGGGTCACTTCGTTGGTGTAGTTCATCGCCACCCCGTAACCGTGGGTGAAGATCAGATGCTGGTTGATCCAGGTTTTGGCCTGATCTGCCAGCTCGTCCACGTTGAGTTCCCGCGCCGCGAGCATGACCTGACGCGGCTGCCCGTTGATGATGTAACGATCAACATCTATGTCGTTGAAAGAATAGTAGAGCCGGATCTCCTGAAGTTGGCCGTAGGTGCGCAATAACGGCCGGTAGTCCCATAACCGGATGTTGCTGATAATGTCGCGGTTGGTTTCGAGGTCTTGCTCCGTGAAAGTGCCGGTTGCCGGATAATTTTGCTCTTTGATGTTGTCCAGTCCGTAAGCGTAGCGTGTGTAGCGGATGTTATATTCGATGTAAGGTTTTTCGAGCATAAATTCGTTCGGCTCAACGGTAAACTGCTGGATGGCAGCCGGATAGCCCGGCCCCAGCGCCGAGACCGCCAGCCAGAAAACGCCGATGAAGAGCAACAGCTTCCACTTGCGGATGAAAGCGTTGAGCACCAGGACTACCGCTGCCGCAAAGAACAGCACCGCCTGGATCACATACAGGGGCATGCGCGCGTTGATGTCGGTGTAACCCGCGCCGAAAACCACGCCGGTTGCAGATTTCAGCAGCCCGTAGCGGTTGAGCAGCCATCCCAACCCGATAAGCACCATCCACAACGCGCCCAGGGCGGACATGTGGAGCGTCGCGGCGCGGGATTTGATCTGCCCGAAAATGGCATAGCGGGCGAGGACGCCGATAAACGTGAGGGCTACCAGCACTTTGGCACGGATCAGCAGCGCTTCCCACCACGGCAGCGTGAAAATGTAGAAGCCGACATCCCGGTGGAAAATCGGGTCGGCGATGTTGAAGGGGACGCCGTTGGTGGCTAACAGATACGCGCGCCACACGCCGCCGAAGGTCAGCCCTATGACGATGGCAACAAAAATCGCCGCAATGGTGAAGAACAGGCGCAGCGGGCGCGTGGAGTAGGTGGTCGGTGGGGCCGGGTTTGGCGTGCGCGTGCGCCCGTTGAACGCGGTTTTCACCGTGAAATACTCTTTCGGCGCGATCCAGTGGGGCACGAAACTCCAGTTCAGCAGCAAGAACAACAGCGCCACCAGCATGGCACTGAGGATCAGCGCCAGTGATGTGAACAGGCGTGTGGTGAAGACACTTGTATAATCCAGGCTCTTGAACCACAGAAAATCCGTATAGAATGTGGCAAATGTCGAAGAAGTGATACACAACACGATAAGAAGCATCAGCCCTATGCTGATCCAAAGTTGTATCTTACGCGCACGCTGCGGTGTTTTGGTCATTGAGTGTTCTCCTGAACCGTTTCGCTACAGTATAGTCCTAAATTCTCAATCAACAAATTAGAGGTAATTGCCAGTTTGTAAGTTTTCTTAACTGTGGTATGATGAACATGCTATGCAAAGCCCGTCCTGTGGACGGGGCGGTTTGTCCAGGTGTACATTCATTCAGGTTCGCGTTTATGGAGGTATGGCAATGGCTAACTTGCTCTATAATTTTGTGGCTCCAGTGGAGGTTATCCTCATGACCCGTGTCGCTTCCGTGACAGCAGGCCCTCAGCCGCCGGGATGATGCTTTGACCGTCATTTCTTACAGATAGACATCCACGTGATGCGCCCTGTGCCCGGTTCCGTTGCGTGCGGAATGGGCGGGCAAAATCGCGGTCAATACGGATTCTCCGGCGAGCGGGCCTCAACGAAGTTGAGGAGGGTTACTTCTATGTAACCCGCAATGTGCAAAAAGCACCCGCTCGCTTTTCGCGTCTCTAGTATAAAAATTCAGGGTTATCAAAAATTCAGGTGGTTGAAATGTCTCAAGAGTTAGACCTAAAACTTTCGCAGAAACTCACATTTGACCTGAAGTCCGCGGTCCATAAAAATCGCCTGGTGGGATTGTGGCGCGTGTTGACCGGCTATCGCTGGTTGTATTTCGGCGCCATGATTGCCATTGTGCTGGGCGCGTTTGTCCGCGTCTATTACTATCGCGTCGTGCAGTATGTGATTGATACGGTGGTGGACGCGGGGATGAATCCGCAGCAATTGCCCTGGCTCGGCCTTTCTTTTGTGGGACTGGCCGTTCTCGAAGGGCTGTTCGCCTATCTGCGCGGCGTGTGGTCCGCAGAAACGGCGGAGGGAATCGCGTTACGGCTGCGCAATTACCTCTACGATCATATCCAGCGGCTGCCGTTTGCCTTTCATGATTATGTCAAGACCGGTGAGCTGATCCAGCGTTCCACATCCGATGTGGATGCCATTCGTCGCTTCTATGCGGATCAAGCGTTGGGTATCGGACGAATTGTGGCACTGTTCGTGGTCAATCTTACTATGCTGCTGCGCACGAACACAAAGATCGGCTTGCTTTCGGTGGTCGTGATGCCGTTCATCGTGCTGCTGTCCTACTGGTTCTTCGGGCGCGTCTCGAAGGCGTATGATCGCTATCAAGACCAGGAGGCCAAACTCTCTACGGTACTTCAGGAGAATTTGACCGGTGTGCGGGTTGTCAAAGCGTTTGCCCGGCAGGCTTACGAGATTGACAAGTTCGACCGCGAGAACTGGGAGCGTTATCGGTTGGGCAAAAAGCTGCTCATCATGCACTCGCTGTACTGGCCCATATCCGATGTGCTCTGTGCGGCGCAGACAATTCTGGTGATGGCGGTGAGCGCGCTGATGGCCCTGCGTGGCGAGATCACCGTGGGGACGTATATCGCGGTGATGGGGATGCTCACCTGGATTATCTGGCCGATGCGCAACCTGGGCCGGCTGATCGTGCAAGTCTCCACCGGGCTGGTTTCTTACCGCCGTGTGGCCGATGTGATCGAGCAGGACCGCGAGGACATCGAAAGTGGCTCGGTGCCGCCGGACACGCGGATCCGCGGTGCCGTCGTCTTCGACCATGTCAGCTTCTCCTACGAACCGATGGAAGTGTTGCAGGATGAAGAGGAAAAGAAGAAGGATGCCGGGCCGGAAAAGAAGGGCGAGCTTAAGCCCGTCGAGGTGTTGCATGACATCTCCTTCCGCTGTGAGCCGGGGGACGTGGTGGCGCTCCTGGGTTCGACGGGATCGGGGAAGACCAGCATCATCAACTTGCTGCTGCGCTTCTACGATTACCAGGCAGGCAGCCTCACCCTTGATGGCATCGAGCTGAAGGAATATCCGCGCAGCCTGTTGCGGCGCAACATCGGCATCGTGGAGCAGGAGCCGTTCCTCTTCTCACGCAGCATCCGCGACAACATCGCTTACGGCGCAGGCCGCGAGGTGACGCAAGAAGAGATCGAGCAGGCGGCGCAGGCGGCGGCAATCCATGACATCATCCTCACCTTCCCACAAGGATACGACACCATCGTCGGAGAGAAGGGGGTGACGCTTTCCGGTGGACAGCGGCAGCGTGTGGCGATTGCGCGCGCGCTGCTCAAGGACCCGCGTATCCTGGTACTGGATGATGCCACCTCATCGGTGGATACCGAGACCGAGGAGCAGATCCAGCAGGCATTGGCCGTCCTCATTCCCGGACGCACTACCTTCATCATTGCCCACCGCATCCAGACGGTGATGAACGCCGATCTGATCGTGGTGCTCGACAAGGGACGGGTTGTGCAATCGGGGACGCACGCCGAGTTGGTTCGCCAACCCGGTCTCTACCGTGACATCTACGAGATCCAATCGCGCATCGAAGAAGAAGTCGTAGAGGAAGTGGAACGCGGGATCACCGTGCCGGAATTGACCTTTAAGCCGGCCGCCATCCCTGCTTCGTAATTCGTAACTCGTAATTCGTACCCGAGGTAACAATGGCACAATCTTATGGATTTGAAGAAGAGGAATTCACGACCAAGTTTAACGGGCGTGTGGTTTTGCGGATCATGCGCCAGGTGACGCCGTACTGGCATTGGATAGTCGGTTTCATTGTGATGATCGCGCTTACGTCAGTGGGTGACTCATACTTCACCTACCTGGGCAAGCAACTTATTGACGAGGGAATTGTCGCCAAAAATACAGCGCGTCTCACGCAACTGCTGATGATCTATGGCGGTTTGACCATCTTTCAGGCGTTCACGGTGTTCTGTTTTGTCTACCTGGCAGGCGTTCTGGGCGAGCGCGTGCAGTACGATATGCGCAAGCAACTCTTCAATCACTTGCAGGCGCTCTCATTCTCGTACTTCGACAAGACGCCGGTGGGGTGGATCATGTCGCGCGTCACCTCGGACTCCGGGCGCATCGCCGACCTGGTGACGTGGGGCTTTCTGGATGTGACATGGGCAGCACTCAACATCATCACTTCACTCACCTTCATGGCGTTCATTAACTGGCGGCTGATGTTGATTGTTGCGGGCATTGTCCCGCTGATGCTGGCGGCCTCGCTTTACTTCCGTCAGCGTATTCTGAAGCAATACCGCGAGGTGCGCAAACTTAACTCGATGATCACCGGCGCGTACAACGAGAACATCGCCGGTGTGCGGGTGGTCAAAGCGTTGGTGCGTGAGCAGAAAAACCTGGAAGAATTCAGTCAGACCTCGCGCGAGATGTATCACGCTGCCTACCGTGCCGCATGGCTTTCGGCGCTCTTCCTGCCCGTCGTGCAGATCATCGGCGCGTTTGGAATCGGCGCGGTGGTGTGGTACGGTGGCCTGCAAGCGCGCGTTGCCGGAATTACCGTCGGGGGTATCCAGGCGTTTCTATCGTACCTTTCGTTCATTATATGGCCGATTCAGGACCTGGCCCGAGTCTATGCGGAAATGCAACGCTCGGTGGCCTCGGCGGAGCGGGTCTTCTCACTCATTGACGCTAAGCCCGATGTGGTGGATCGCGAAGGTGCGTTCGACCCCGGTTACGTGCGCGGCGAAGTGACCTTTGAGGATGTCACTTTCCGTTATGAAGAAGGTAAGGACGTATTGACCGACTTCAACCTGCATGTCGAGCCGGGCGAGCACGTCGCCATTGTCGGACCGACGGGTGGCGGCAAGACCACCATCGTCAACCTGCTGTGCCGCTTCTATGAGCCAACATCGGGGGTCATCCGTATTGACGGGCGTGACTACACCACGCTGACGCAACATGCTATCCAATCGCGTATCGGCGTTGTGTTGCAGACGCCGCACCTCTTTTCCGGCACCATCCGCGAAAACATCCGCTATGGCCGGTTGGATGCGACGGACGAAGAGGTGGAACAGGCGGCGAAAATCGCGCATGCGCACGACTTCATTGTGGAGATGGAGAAAGGCTACGACGAGGAAGTTGGCGAGGGCGGTAACTTGCTTTCGGTGGGTCAGAAACAACTTGTGAGTATCGCGCGTGCCGTGCTGGCCAATCCTGCCATTCTCATCCTTGATGAGGCGACCAGCTCGGTGGACACGCTCACCGAAGCGCGCGTCCAACGCGGTATGGAGGCGTTGATGGCCGGCCGCACGAGCTTCGTCATCGCCCACCGCCTTTCGACGATCAAGCGCGCCGACCGCATCCTGGTTCTCAAGGCCGGGCGTATCGTCGAGGTGGGCACGCACAGCGAGCTGATCCGCGCCCGCGGTCACTACTACGACCTCTACACCCGCCAGTTCCGCCGCGAGCGCGAACAGGTATACGGTGTCGGCGAGTTTGCGGCTGCGTCAGCATCGTAACAGGACGCGGATTGACCGCTGAGAACGGGACACGGGTTGACACAAAGGCTGCATCTGTGAAAATCCGTGTCCCAGTTGTTATCAATATTGCGGTGTCGCCGTGCCGATCTGCACAGGAATCCAGGAGGTTGGCGTGGGGGTGGGGGTTTGGCATAGGCGCGCACGCTCAATGGCATCGTCGGGCGCGTTCCAACGGCGCAACAAGGGTTCGGCTTGGGCACAGGCGGTGGGATCGTTTAACCCTGTCAATGCCAACGCACGTTTGATGTCGAGGTCGCGTGGCGGATCATCGCTGGCGAGGTAGAGGCTGTAGTCGCCCGTTGTAAAGCGTGCCGCCGCCACATCGAAGGCGATCTTGGCTTCATTGTAGGCATGTTGTGCCAGATAGGCTTCGCCGAGTGCGTACCAGAGCGCGGCAGCGCTGTTGGGGTCGGCGCGCAACTGGATGAGCAGATGTCGGAAAGCCGACTCGATTTCCCCGGAGGCGAGCAACGCGGTGGCGCGGTAGTAGAAGCCAAGCGGATTCTCCGGTTCGCGGCTGCTGAACGTCTGGGCCAGGGCCATCAGCGCATTGCTGTCGTTGCTTTGACGCGCGGCGCGCCAACGCTCGGCAAACACATCAGGCGCCAGTCCCGGATCGAGACTTTCGGCGACCCGCAAGGCCTGTTCGGCAACTTTCGGCTCGCCCTGCCGCGCCAGAATCACCCCCAGGAGTGCCCAGGTTTCGGCTTCATCGGCGGCTTCGCGGACGGCGTCCCAGGCGCGCGCTTCGGCGGTATCCAGATCGCCGCGCAAAAGTGCCAGGCGTGCCCCTTCCCGCAAGACATGACCCCGTAATGGACTATCTTCCGGTGTGATGCGGCGCGCTTTTTCCCATGCGGCTTCGGCAGTCTCGAACGCTTCATAATCCAACGCAATCCGCATCACCCTGAGCGATTGGTTTGTTTCGGCCATGGTGGTAGGTATGGGGGTGCTTGTTGGCGTCAACGCGCGGGTAGGGAAGCGTTCCCACGGTGGTGAAGGCTGCATCTGTGGAAGCGGCGTGGATGGCGCAGACGGCTGTTCGCCGAAATTCGCCGAGATAATCCACAACCCAACCGCAAGGATGAGCAACAGCAGGCTGGCGAGCCACAGGCGTCGTGTGCGGCTTGGGATTTTCATATCCGCTGTGCTCTTCGGACGCGCTGATATTTGCGCATTTCGTAGTAACTCATCAATGCCGAGAGCAGTACACCATGTAGCCCATCACGCCAGCCGCCGAGAGTGACGAAACGCCACCAGAAATGGCGCGGAATCTGGGTATACGGGGTGTAGAATTTAGGGCGCACGCCCTTTTGGAGCAAAATGCCCGCGTCGAAATCGGTATATTTGCGTTGCTTGATGACAAACTGCTGCAACGTTTCATAATTGTAGTGGATGAGCGGCTGTTTGAGGTATCCGGCCTCACCGTCGAGCATGGCTTCTTCGTGGACGGCGCGGTTGGGATCGTAGCGGGCACATTCGCGGCGCAGCAGGCGTAACTGATAATCGGGCCACCAGCCTGCGCCGCGCATACGATGTCCAAAGATATAATTGTGGCGCGGCACCCACCATCCGACTTTGTCTCCTTGCTGGATAACCTCGCGGATTTCTTCGGCCAGGGCCGGTGTCGCGCGCTCATCGGCATCCACAAAGAAAATCCATTCTGCCTCGACGCACTCCAGGGCTGCATTGCGCTGCTGTGAGTAATTCACAAAACGGTGCTGGACAACCTCCGCGCCGGCCTGTTGCGCCAGCGCAACGGTGGCGTCACTGCTGAAACTATCCACGATGGTGACACCGTCGGCCCAGCGCAGGCTCTCGATACAGGCTTGAATGTGGCGTTCTTCGTTGAGGGTCAGAATGACAGCCTTGAGCATCGTTTTCAGTCGTCAGTTCTCTCGATTAAGAAATACATTCTCTTGCCCCCTGCCTCTTGCATCATCCCCGGGATTTCCAGGCCGCAACAATCTTGCTGTATGCGGCGTGCCATTCTTCCGTGGAAGCGTCCCTGGCCTTCTTTGCAAAAGAGCGGCGCACCACAGCACCGACCAGCGCGCGCGTGAGCGGATCGCGGTGTTTGCGGTAAAGCCTGGCACGGCTTTCCCAGAGATAGGCTGTGGTCAGTGGACGTGCTTGTTGAGTGCTTGCGCCACCGTAATGGACGACTTTGGCCCCCGGCACCAACCAGACTTCCCATCCGGCTTTGTGCATGCGCCAGGCCCAGTCAATCTCTTCGCAGTACATAAAAAACTGCTCATCGAGCTTCCCGACCTGTGCGATGGCTTCCCCGCGCGCCATCATCGCGGCCCCAAGCGGATGATCAATGCGCAACGGGCAACCGTTCGCGCGGTTTTCGGGATAACGTCCGTTGAAGCGCGTATAGTAGAAACGCTGCGGCAGCCATCCCAGGTCAAACAACGGCTGCAAGAGACCGGGGAAACGAAAGGCACTGGTTTGCAGTGAACCATCCGGATTGAGCAATTGTGGCCCGACAAGCCCCGCGCGCGGATGTTCCGTGAAAAAGTGCAGCAGGATGGACAACGCGCCGGCCTGAATGACAGTGTCGGGGTTGAGCAACCACACGAAATCGGGATACCCCTGCTGCTGCAAACGTTCGAGAATCAAATTGTTGCCGCGCACAAACCCCAGATTCTCCGGGCTGGCTTCCAGATTGACCCAGGGATGGCGCGCGCGTACCATAGTCGTCGAGCCGTCCGATGAAGCATTATCCACTACCCACACCGTAGCGTGGATTTTTGTCCGCCCCAATTCTTCGCGTAGTGATAAAAGGCAGGCGTCGAGCATGGTTTTTACGTTCCAGGAAACGATGACCACACCTAACGTTGGGGTGGGGCTGGCTGATTCAAGCATGCGTTGTCTACGGCTCCCAAATGGTGACGAAGGTTGGGTCCACGCGATTGTTCACCGCTGCGATTTCGACATCCTCGTGGATCAATCCCATCCAGTAGTACAACGGGTTGCGCACCGGCATTTCGACGACTTGTACGCAGCCGGTAACCTCAGATCGCGCGTTGGGGGGCAGATACCAGTATTGACCGACTTGCACGAGGTTCACACCCGGCTGGCCGATGCCCCAGCGGAAAGGATAATTGCGCAGGCTGGTGTCGAAATCCATGCCCACGCGGAACACGCCGGATTCTTCCGACCAGCCCAGCGTATTGAAATTCTGGTCACTCCGGTAAGTCGTACCGGGCCAGGGACCGGTTGTGCGAATGTAGGTGGCGCTGTCATTCTCGACGGTAAGCGTGAAACAGAGTGTATCCGATAGCACCATCGTGGTGACGTTGTACTCTACTGCACCGTTGACAATGTAAGCACGTGGTAGACCGGCATTGACGATTTCCAGCGTGTCACTCACGCTCACACGTTGACCCATCGCATCACGCGCCTCGGCGGAGACGGTGTAGATGCCGTCCGGCGGCGGTTCGCTGCCGGCGTCAATGCCGCCGTCATAATCGTAAGTGTGCCAGCCTTTGGTGTTCGGTTTGGTGCGTTTCTCATCCTCTGGAATGGCATGCATGACACCGTCCGCCCCTTGCAAGTAGACACGCAGGTCTTCCACATCTTTGTCCAATGTCAGGTTAATACGCACCCGGTCATCAATGCCATCCTGGTTGGGCGAGAAAGTTTTGGGGGAAATGCTGAATCCGCGAATGGCCGGTAACTGCGTATCGGCATTTTGGATCGTGAGCGTCCCCGTAACCGTGGCCGTTTCCCCATCCGCGGCCTGCGCCTGGATTTCCCAGGTGTAGATGCCGTCGGGCAGCATGCGCTTGATGATACTGAAATCGTAAGGCGTCTCATTTGGCAAGAGAAACCCATCCACAACGCCGCCGAAATAAACGGTGTAGGGGTCTTCGTTAAGGCTGAGCGGTTTAGCATCACGAAACGTGTAAACCTGGCCGTTGATGTCGTAAAGTCTGATGCTCACCACAGCATTGCGGTTCAATAGAAAAGTGATTTTGGTCAGGTCCGTTTGTCCGTCGGCGTTTGGAGTGATAGTATCCGGTGTCACTGTGACCTTATCGAGCAGCGGCTTTGGTCCGCACGCACTGAGCACAAACGTGAGCAAAACCACAACGCACAGAAAATGTGTGATTTTCATAACTGATGGCCTCCTGGCGGAAGTGTACCAGGGCTTGAACGGTAGTCAAGTCAAGCCCGGCTTCAAGCGGAGCTTCAAGCGGAGCTTCGAGCGGATCGCCAGATCCGCGTTGATCGCCAGATCCGCGTCAATCGCCAGATCCGCGTCAATCGCCAGATCCGCGCTCCTTGAGCTTCAAGCGGATCGCCAGATCCGCGTCAATCGCCAGATCCGCGCTTCTCGACCGCTTCAAGCGGATCGCCAGATCCGCGTCAATCGCCAGACCCGCGCTCCTTGAGCTTCAAGCGGATCGCCAGATCCGCGTCAATCGCCAGATCCGCGTCAATCGCCATATCCGCATTCCTTGAGCTTCAAGCGGATCGCCAGATCCGCGTTAATCGCCAGATCCGCGTCAATCGCCAGATCCGCGCTTCTCGACCGCTTCAAGCGGATCGCCAGACCCGCGTTAATCGCCAGATCCGCGCTCCTTGAGCTTCAAGCGGATCGCCAGATCCGCGTCAATCGCCAGATCCGCGTTTCTCAAGTTGCCTAACTGCCCGTCTGCGTTAAAATAACGGTGGAGGAGAAAAATGCGCACCCGTTTATTATGTCGCGGGGTGCTGACGTTGTTTCTGCTGCTCTCGTTTGTCCCGACGGTGCAGGCGCAAGAAACAACGCCTGACCCTGTCTTAGAATTGATGGAGTGGATGTCCCCTGAAGCCAGAGTTGGACAATTGGTGCTGGTAGCGTTCCCCGGCACCGATGTCTCTGACGCGGCTGAGATTACGACCTTGATTCGTGACTATAAGATCGGTGGTGTGCTTTTACGTCCTCAGAACGGCAATTTTGGCACGGCACGTTTGTCACCATCTGAGGTGATTTCGATCACCAATCGCCTGCAACAAGTGGCATGGGAGAGTTCCCAAATACAACCGCCGCAGTTGCCGGGGGAGGCAACGTCGGTGGCGCCCTCACCGTACATCCCGCTTTTCGTGGCGGTAAGTGCCAGCCTCGATGGCATTCCTGTCACCACATTCATCTCCGATACTACCCCTTTGCCGTCGCCGATGGCATTGGGGGCGACGTGGAATTCCTCTTTAGTAGAGACGGCCGGCGCCGTTTTGGGTGAGGAATTGGCAGCGCTGGGGGTGAACCTGTATCTCGGCCCCAACCTGGATGTGCTGTACACCCCTCGTCCCGGCGATGCCTCTGATTTGGGCGTCAATGCCCTGGGAGGTGACCCTTTTTGGGTGGGTGAATTGGGGCGTGCTTATGTGCAGGGTTTGCACAATGGGAGCCAGGGACGCTTGTTGGTTGTGCCACGCCATTTACCCGGTCTTGGCGATGCCGACCGCAATCTGGAAGATGAGGTGCCAACTGTACAAAAACCGCTGGAGCAACTGCGGCAGATCGAACTGGCGCCTTTCTTTGCCGTTGCGCGTGATGTACCGGGCAAAAGTAATGTTGCCGATGGCTTTCTTGTCACCCACATCCGCTATCGCGGCTTTCAGGGCAATATCCGCCAGGCCACACGCCCCATCAGCCTCGACGCCCAGGCCCTCCAATCGGTGATGAGCCTGGCCGAATTTGCCGCCTGGCGGCAGGGTGGGGGAATATTGGTTTCGGATGACTTAGGGCTGAAGTCTATCCACTATTCTTACGATCCGCGTGGGCTTTCGTTTAATGCGCGTCGTGTGGCGCAAGATGCGTTGACTGCCGGCAACGATTTGTTGATCCTCAACCGCTTTGCTGCGGACCGTGAAGACTGGAAGGCACATTTTGCCAATATACGCGACACCCTGAATTTCCTGGTCGGACGTTACAAAGCCGATGCGACATTCCGTGAACTTGTGGATGATGCTGTTTATCGCTTGCTGAGCATGAAAATGCGCGCTTATCCAAAGAGCTTTTCCTGGGAAGCGGTACAGGTAGCCTCCGAATCGCCTGATGTTTTTGGCGTTGAGCGCACAATAGATGACCAGGTGGCAATCAATGCCTTAACCCGCGTCTCACCGCTTTCGGGGGATGTCGCTGCACCGGCCTTTCGGGAAGGCGACACCATTGTCATTTTTACCCAGGAACGCTATGGACAGCCTTTCGCCGATTATGTACCGGTTCCCTTATTGACGGCCACCGCGTTACGGGAGGCCGTGTTGCGCTTCTATGGCCCCGATGGCACGGCCACCGTTCGCTCTAGTGACGTGCAGGCATTTACCTTCCAGCAGTTGTATGATGCCCTTGCCGTGGATCAAACGTTAACTTTGCCTGAAGGTCCCCCGGCGCTTTCCACGATCATTCTTAATGCGGTTAAAAATGCCCGCTGGGTCGTCTTTGCTACCACCGGTTTGCAGGCCAAAGACCCTGCCAGCTACGCGCTCAAGCTCTTTCTCTCGAAACAGGCCAGTGCTATCACCGGGAACATCGTCGTTTTGGCATTTGGTCCACCTTATGAATTGGACAGCACCGAAATCAGCAAACTGGATTTCTTTTACGCCCTGTATTCTCCGGGATCGGCTTTTGTGGATGCGGGTGTGCGCGCTCTGTTTGGCGATCTGGTGGCCTCCGGTGCTTCGCCGGTAGACATCTCGGCGCTCAACTATTCTATCGCGCGGCAGACTATGCCCACGCCCAACCAGGTGATTGCGCTGGACATTGTGGGACCTACCGGTGAGGTGCTGACGGAGACCGAACGCTCGGAAATCCTCAAGGGCGGCGTGATTAACCTGCGTACCGGGGTGATCGTTGATTCCAACGGACGTCCGGTGCCTGATAGAACACCGGTGCAGTTCATTCTTGCCTATCCCCAAGAGGATATTGAACGCGTCGTCGTTGCCGAAACCCATGGCGGTGTAGCCACGACCTCCGTTACCCTGGACCGCGAGGGACAGTTGGATATTACTGTGCAATCGGAACCGGCGCTTTCCTCGTTGCGGCTTCAGCTTACCATACGTGCCGAAGGACCTATCGAGATTGCCTCGATTGCGCCTACACCCACGCCGACCCCCCCGCCCACGCCGACCCCCACGCCTACGCCCACGCCTACGCCCACGCCGACCCCCACACCTCCGCCGCATCAACTCCCTGAACGGCTCTTTTTGCCGGAACTGCGAGGCAAAGTGCTGTTACGCTGGGGCTTGGGTGGCGCTCTGTTGATCGGTTTGTTGGGATTCTTCTGGGCCAGGCAGCGTAAGTTCGGTATCGTGTTGACGCTGCGCGTGGCACTCCTGGGGCTGATCGCTGGGCTGGCCGGTTACATTTTAAGCCTTATCGTTGTGCGCTACTGGCTGGCCGGCTGGCTGTATAGCTTTGCGGGACGCGAGTATGTGGTTGCGGTGGCTGTCGTGCTGGTTGGAGGTCTGGCTCTTGTGCCGGTTATGATGGTGCTTGGGGCGCGCCAGACGCGGAGCATAGAGGATGAGCTTTAGCATCCTCTTCGGCTCTGAGTCAAGGTGTGACAATAAGGGCGAGAATGAGCAGGATACCTGCGGTTACCAGTAAGGGGATATTGGTCTGTATGGCTGTGCGCCACTCAGGTGTGGTCATCAGCAAAGGCATGATGACCGATTCGCTGGATTCGTGGAGCATGGCCTGAAATGTAGCAACATCTGCCGGTCGCCTATCAGGATGCAGGGCTAGAGCTGCGAGAATAGCGCGCTCAACGCCCGGTGAGATCGCCGGATTGATAGCGCGGGGAAGTACCAGGGCTTCGGGGCGCAGAAATCTTTCCCGTGCCGTCATCGGCGCGCGTCCGGTGAGTAAGTGATACAATGTCGCCCCCAGAGCGTACACGTCGCTGCGGATGTCGGTGTGAGTATCGTCACCGCCGTATTGTTCGAGCGGCGTATAAGCAGCCGTGCCTTGTCCCTGCACTACGGTTACCGTGCGCGCTTCATCGCTGGTGAGCAATTTTACAAGCCCAAAGTCTACCAGCTTGATCAATCCCGAAGGCGTCAACTTGATATTGGACGGTTTGATGTCGCGGTGTAGAATAGGTGGGGTCTGCTCGTGCAGATACGAGAGGGCGTTGCACAGTTGATCCGCCCAGTCGAGGACCTGGCTTTCCTCGATGAAGCGGTTCTCTTTCAACGCCTCCTCGATGATTTCGCGGAGGTCATGGCCGGGCACAAAATCCATGACCAGATATTCACGTCCTTTTTGGGTGAAGTAATCGGAGACTTTGGGCAGATTGGGATGGTCGAGGCGGGCCAGTACCGAGGCTTCCCGGCGGAATTGTTCCTGGATCTGTGTCAGCATATCCGGTTCGATGTCGGGATCGGGAGCGATTTCTTTGACGGCACAAATGCGCCCCGGCAGCAGCGTGTCTTCGGCGCGATAAACTGCTCCCATGCCGCCCTGACCGATTGGCCCGGCGATGCGGTAGCGGCCCTTCAACATCGTTTGTGGCTCGAGCAATTTGACCATTGGGAATAATATAACGCTTGTCCGGCAGCTTGTCAAGAGTTGCTTAGGGTTATCGCATAGGAGGTGTGATGAACGAACAAAGTCCGTATCAGCCGCTTCTGGTGATTTACAAGGGGACTTTGGCCGGCACGCGCTGGCCGCTGTCTCATGAACCTGTCACTCTGGGGCGTGCGCCGGATTGTGATATTGTGTTATCTGAACGGCAAATCTCCCGTTATCATGCGCGTATCGAACATGACGCCGACGGCTATCTCCTACGTGATTTGGGAAGCAAGAACGGCACATTTGTCAACGGCGAACAGGTTCGCGGACAACCCTATCGCCTTCAGGATGGGGATGAGATTTCGTTGGCGACGACCTTGCAGATGGGTTTTGTGGCCGGTGAAGCCACCCTGCCGCTCGAAGATGTTTTTGTGCCCGGCCTGTTGGTCGTGGATGAAGCGTCGCGGCGGGTGCGGTTAGGACGGAAAGAGCTTGATCCCCCGCTTTCGCCGGCGCAATTCGCGCTTCTGGCAATGCTGGTCAAGTTGGAAGGTGCTGTGGTGACGCGCGAGGATGTGATTCGCTGTGTGTGGCCCGATGCCGCAGGCGGGGTCACCGATCAAGCGGTAGACGCACTGGTATACCGGCTGCGTGAGCGTCTGGCAGAACTCGACCCTGATCACAACTACATCACGACAGTGCGTGGGCACGGGTTTCGATTCGATAAGCCATCTTAGTATTTCGCGTAGTCATAAAGGGCAGATCGGATCCTTGTTTCTATGTTTGCATTGAAAAAGAAAATGGCTATGCGAAATCGTCTTGCTGACTTTTTTTGCGTATTTGGACGCTATGTGGATTACGGCATCGTTTTAGCGTTGCTTATTGGCGTCGTGGCTGCCTGGCCTTTTCTGGCTTATGACAGCTTACCCACAGCTACCGACGCCGAGCTGCACATTTTCCGCATTGCTGAAGTGGGTTACAGCTTGAAAGCCGGCAATCCCTATCCCCGCTGGGCGGCGAATTTTTACCACGGCTACGGGTATCCGATCTTCAACTATTATGCGCCCCTGACTTATCACCTTGGAAACTGGCTGACACTGTTTCACCCCGAGCGAGCGGTCGCTGGTGCAAAAGCAATTTTTGTCGGCTCGGCGCTGCTGGGGGCTGTCGGCGCATATCTTTTGGGACGCGAGTTCGGGGGCCGGGGTGGGGGAGTGCTCGGTGCAGCCGTTTTCGCCTTTTCCCCTTATATTATGCTCATCAATCCTCACGTGCGCGGCGACCTGGCCGAAGTCCTCGGATTGGCCTGGGTCCCCTGGACACTCTGGAGTTGGGAACGTTTGTGGGACGATGGGGGAAAGGGAACATTCATTGCGGCGGTTTTTACGGCGTCTGCAACGCTCCTTAGCCACAATCTTACCGGTCTGACTATGCTGATTCTCTTAGTGGCTCTGTCGGTGTGGCATTGGTTGATTGAAGGGTGCGGTAATCGTTTCGGATGGGCTTTGCTCGCCGGTCTTTTGACCGCGGCTTTAACGGCCTATTTCTGGTTGCCGTTCCTGCTCGAACGGCAGTACATTCATCTCAATGTTGCCGGTGAAGGGCATTATGACTTCCGTAATCATTTTGTCCTTTTGAAAGAGCTGCTTGCCCCGCTACGCCGATTAGATTGGCGTGCGACGACCACCAATCCACCGATGACCGCAGGTCCGTTCTCTTTGCTCCTGGCCGTTGCCGGCCTGGCCACTACAGTGCGACAGCGGCCACGTCTTCGACAACTCCTGTTTTATGCACTCGCGGCCTTATTTTGTCTGTGGTTGATCACAACAGGCAGTTATCCCCTCTGGGAAAAGGTGCCGGGGATGCAATTCTATCAGTTCCCCTGGCGTTTCTTGGGGCCTCTGGCGGCGTTGCTTGTGCCGATGGCGGCCTCGCTTGGCAAAATCGAGCTACCTGCCAAACCCTACGCTGCCTTGCTGAGTGGCTGTCTGGGTTTGCTGTTTCTCATCACGCTACCGGGGCTGTACCCCATACCCTGGACATCCGACTTCGGCCCGGTAACGCCGCTCACGTTGATCGAGGCCGAGCTGCGGGGACGCTGGCGTGGCACGACCTCAACCAATGACTTCGTGCCGGCGACGGTCGTGATGATCCCCGGCCCGCAACCATCCCTGCTGAACTCCTACTATCATCCGCCGGTTGACCGCGTCAACCGTTACACCCTGCCCGAAGATGTTAGTGTGACTATTCTGGATGATGTCCCCTGGCATAACACCTTCATCACACGCGCGCCGAAAAAATTCCTGCTGCGACTGTATCTCTTCCATTTCCCCGGCTGGAAGGCCTACGTGGATGGGCAGGAAGTCCCCATCAAGATCGCTAACCCGGAGGGATTCATCACCGTTTGGGTGCCAGAAGGAGAACACCGGGTTATGGTGCGTTTTGAGGACACGCCCCCGCGCAGATGTGGCTGGATCATCGCCGGCGTCGGCGGCGTTATCCTCCTGCTTGCCTTGTGGCGATTTCCCAGGACATCCGAAAAATCGCCGGAGACACCTCCAACATCTGCAGACCAAACAACGTTAATGTGGCTGGCAATCTGTTTGGGATGCGGCGTGCTCTTAAAAGGACTGGTTTTCGACCCTGCCGGTTGGTTTCATTACACGTCACCGCCGGGTGAGGCGTATGCCGCGCGCTACCGGCAGAAAGCCGATTTCGGTGGGGAGATCGCACTTTTGGGATTCGATGTATCGAGCACCCGCTTGCGACCGGGGGACACGCTGGATATCAGTGTTTATTGGAACGCAGAACGTCCTATGACCGAGACGTATCAGTCCTTCGTCCATCTGGTTTATCCTGAAGGACAAATCCGAGCGCAATCGGATCATCTCAACCCTGCCGGTTTTCCAACAAATCTCTGGCCCACAGATCGCTACATCAAAGATCAACATCGGTTGGTCTTGCCCCCCGACGCGCCCGCAGGTGAGTACGCCATTTCTGTGGGGATTTATCTGTTGCACACCAATCAACGCCTGCCGGTGTTGTGGGCCGAATCCGGCGCGCGTGCCGATACGGTGATTCTCGACCAAAAGATTATTGTGCGAGACGCGCACTAAGTCTGTAAAACGAAATGGGGCGGTTTTTCCGCCCCATTTTACTTTCTTAACTTGTGTTAATCGCGCTGTTGCAACGTGCGACGATAGATGTCATCCATATCGTCGCGCCGGCTCTGGCGTTGCTTGTTCTTGCGGTTGCGAGATTTGCGCTCATTGGACATCGCTTGCGCTTGCTGGAAAGCGATTTCCATAGGCGAGAGGATGGATTCTTCTTCGTCGTCAGTCGCGCCCATATCTTCGGCTTCGAGCTGCATGGTCAGATCAATCTGGCGTTTGCGGCGATCGAGCTTCAAGATTTTCACTTCGACCGTATCACCGAGTTTGACAACCTCGGCAGGATTGCGGACATATTGCCCCATCTCGCGCACGTGCAAGAGGCCGGGGCGTTCTGCACCGAGGTCTACGAAGACGCCGTAACGCTCAACGCGCACAACTTTACCGGTGCGAATTTGCCCTTCGGCCAGTTCATCCCACTCCACTTCAGCCGGCTCAACCATCGTCAGAGCAATCCGCCCGGCTTCAGGATCTACACTTTGCACCCATACTTTGACCTTGTCGCCGACTTTGACCTGATCGCTGACTTTCTTGACCCGCTGATCGGACAGACGGGAAATATGAATCAACCCTTCTCGTTCAAGCCCCAGGTCAACGAAGGCTCCGTAGAGTTCGGTGCGTGTGATTGCACCCTCCAGACACATCTTGGGTTGAAGATCCTTTATTGAGGTTGGTTGTGCTACTTGTTCCGACATCCGCTTACTTGCTCCCTCGAAGATGAAAATAGTGATTGGGGATTCAGGATTGGAGGCCACGATTCTGTTTGCCCTTACTCCCCAATTCCCCCTAAAAATACAAGTTAAAGCCCTTTCGATTCCACCGTTTCTGGATAACAAGGCGTATTATAGCGCAGGTGTGTCCGATGTCAAATCCTATCCGCGTTCAAACTCTTTCCACTCATGCCGGATACGACGCTCGGCGTCGCGTTTGGCGATTGCTTCACGTTTGTCGTATTGACGTTTACCCTTAACCAACGCGATTTCCACCTTGGCCAGTTTGCCCTTAATGTACATTCGCAGGGGAATCAGCGTATAGCCACGCTCCTGGGTGCTGTTCGCCAGGCGCACGATCTCTTTGCGGTGCATCAGCAGCTTGCGCGGACGTTTGGGGTCGTGGGTTTGCTTCCCCGACTGCTCGTAACGCGCGATGTGTACTTCATACAACCACAATTCACCGTTGCGAACCTGCACATAGCCTTCAGCGAGGCTCACGCGGCCGGCGCGGACGGATTTGATTTCCGTACCGGTTAACACGATGCCGGCCTCGTAACGCTCCTCGATGGAGTATTCGTGATACGCCTTGCGGTTGGTGGCGACGACTTTGATTTCACTCACATCAATTCCCCGACATCAAATACTCTATCGCGCGGTCAAGCTGGGGATCCTTCCCGGCCGGCGTCTCTTTGGAATACTCGACTTTAATGTCCGGCTCAAGGCCGTCGCCGTGGATGCTTCTGCCTTTGGGTGTAAACCATCTTGCAATGGTAACGCGCAACTGCGCACCGTCCGGCAGATCATTAAGACGCTGCACAGAGCCTTTCCCAAACGTTTTTGTCCCGATGAGCACAGCACGTCCATAATCCTGAAGCGCACCGGCTACGATTTCCGAGGCGCTGGCACTCCCTGAGTCAACGAGGACAACCATCGGAATATCCTCACCCAGGTCACCGTTGTAGGAATAGAACCGGTGCTCCTCACCTTCGTTGTTCCGTTCAACCGCTACCAACCCTTTGCCCAGAAAAACATCGGCGACTCTAATCGCTTGATCCAGCAAGCCGCCGGGATTGGCACGCAGGTCAAAAATCAACCCTTTGGGCTTGTTTTTGAGCAGCTCTTTCAACGCATCGTTAATACGATCAGTTGCATTCGCATCGAACTCGACCAGGCGGATATAGGCAATGTTGTTATCCAGCATCTTGTACTCAACAACGGGCACTTCAATTCTGGCACGCACGACGGTAATGGTGATAGGCTCTTCCACATCGGCGCGCATGATTTTCAGTACGGCCTCAGTGCCTGCCGGACCGCGAATATAGCCGATGGCTTCGTACAATCCCAATCCCACCAGGGATTGATCGCCTACGGCCAGAACAATGTCGCCGGGGAGTACCCCTGCAGCTTCGGCCGGTTGGCCAGGAATCAGGCTGACGATTTCCAGATAACCGTCTTCGCGCATACGGACCATAGCGCCGATGCCCTCAAACGAGCCGCTGGTATCTTCGTTAAGGATAGCTGCCGCTTGTGGATCAACGAACGAAGTATAGGGGTCATCGAGTGTTTGTAACATGCCGCGAACTGCGCCATACGCCAATGTCTTCCCGTCGGGAACCTCGCCGTAGAATTGTTGATCCAAAAGTTCCAGAACATCCTGTAGAATCTGATAGTCGAAATTCTCCGCAGCGGGAACCGTGGGCGTGCTGGTGGAGGGTGGGGGGGTAGTCTTTTTCGACTCGGGCGCGGGCGTGACCGATGGCGGTATGGGTGTGACCGGTACGGGCTTGGCCGTCAACCGGCCGACAGCAAATCCACCCGCGAAGGCGCCGATCGTCAGCGCGGCAACGATAACAGCAATGCCTACAATAATTAGAGCTTTACGCATCATCTTTCTCTCCTGTGGCGTATTATTTGAGTAGCGCGGATCTCTGATCCGCGCTACTCTAGCAAAAGAACCAGATACCTATTTTATCACAAGTTGACAATTTGTATAAGCCTGCTATAATCTCTTTTGTAAGCGAGAAGGATTCCCAGTTCTAAGATATAGGCCTGGACTCTCGAGTCCAGGCCTGTTTTTTTAGGCCAGGCAGTCTGACTCGGAAAATTTTAGTTTGTTCGATTTTGAAAGGAAAAGAAACTGTGAGTAATCGGGAATTTGGAACTGTGAAGTGGTTCAATGGGGCTAAGGGCTACGGGTTTATCTCCCGTGAAGGCCACGACGATGTCTTTGTCCATTATTCTGCCATTCAGGCGGAAGGCTTTAAGACTTTGGACGAGGGGCAGCGCGTCGAGTTCTCCGTTGAGCAGGGGCCGAAGGGCCTGCAGGCCACCAACGTGGTTGTGGCGAAGGAGTAGTCAGACATGTCGAAGAAGATCTATGTCGGTAACATGAGTTACGACACGACAGAGAGCACCTTGCGTGAACTGTTTTCTGCCCACGGTGAGGTTGTTTCTGTGAGCGTGATTACAGATCGTGATACCGGGCGTCCCCGTGGCTTCGCCTTCGTAGAAATGGCAACCGATGCCGGGGCAAACGCGGCAATCGCGGCGCTGGATGGGCAGTCGGTTGATGGACGTACCCTCAAGGTGAACGAGGCCCGCCCGCCCGAGTCGCGGGGTGGGGACCGTTCATACGGCGGTGGACGTGGCTTCGGTGGTCGCGGTGGTGATCGCCGTGGCGATCGCGGGCGGCGCGACCGTAACGATCGTGGCGGTTGGTAAATCCAGGCCACAAACAAATCCAATAAAAAACAGGAAAGGGCCGGCACTTATGCCGGCCCTTGTCATTGGATAAGGTATCCTAAAGGATGCCTTATTTGTAATAGAACAAAATTTCTATCTCCAAAGCGTCTTGTAGACGCGAATGTCCATCCTGTGTCCTCCGATGCCCAATTCTACGGGCTACGAGATAAAAGTTCGTGTTTCCCGTGCTTCTGTTCCGTCTGAAGACTGCGCCGTGCTTCTGGCGAGGGTCAGCCCTCATATTTTACATAATATATATAGTCGGAAGTTCGGACGGAGTAGTCATTAGTCAAGTAGTCGGTAGTCGTATAGTTGCCTGGTCATGTGGTCTTTTAACTAGTCTTTTAACCACTGATAATCACTGACTTCCAACATCCCATAACGACTACCCGACTGACGACTACCTGACTACTTGACTAACGACTACCCGACTAAACCAACTAACTACGCTTCAGATTTTTGCCCCAGCGATCCTTTTTGAGTAAGGCGGTATCTTGTTCAGGCGTCGCGTCAAGCGGTGGCAACAACACCCGTTCATTGAGCAAGTGTTGTGAAGCAACCAGCACCCGAAATTCTTCACGTTCTTGTTCGAGTTGACGCTGTTCATGTTCAAGCGCGTCATGCCATACTTGCAATTCTTTTTGCCACACTTCGAGTTCTACGGATTTCTCCTTTAGCCTCTGCTGCTCTTCCTCAAGAGCCAGGCGGCGTTTGATGGCCGCGCCGCGCTCCCACCACAGGTAGATGGAAAATAGCACGGCGAGCAAAAACAATACCGCCCCAGCAAGAAACATCAGTGCATCGAGCATGTTTGAAATTCGTTTAATCCGTTGATAACATACGTGACAGGTACAATTCCCCCGCTGTGAAACCACGATCCCGGTAGTAAGGTCGCGTTCCGGCAGCCGCGATGACGGCCAGTTGACGAAACCCGGCTTCGCGAGCCAACGCAGCGGCAGCATCGAGCAGACGTGTGCCCAGGCCACGATGTTGTACTGCCAGGCCACGTTGTCCCAGGGCCTGCGCCGGTCCGTAGACGTGCAACTCGCGCACCATGGCTGCCTCGCGGATCTCAGGGATCGGCAGTTCATCGCGCGGGGCAAAGGGCAATGAAAGGCGCAGGAAAGCGGCCAGATGGCCTGCCGGTGTGAGATACTGCAAGAAATGCTCCTGAGTGGCATCGGTAGCGTAAGAAAGCACTTCCAGCGAGAGCGTCTCAAGGGCCGTATCACCTTCCGCAGCCAGCTCTTTCCCGCGCACCTCACGACAGCGAATACATTGACAGACAACCCCACGTTCTTGCATCTGCGTCTGTACGATCTGCCGCAAATTGCTCTTGGTCGTTCCGGCAACGATGTATTGTGCAGGGATGTCACGCATCAGGCGATTGATCCGACAGTACGGCGGAACGCGCGTTTTGCATTGCACCAGCAGGTCAATCAATGTGTCCTCATCGTATGGAGCGTATTGCCCTTGCTCCCAAAGCGTGTACAAATCTGTACCTTCGACGAGCGCCGTGGGATAGATTTTGATTTCATCGGGACGCAATCCCGGATCATCCCACATTCGCGTAAAGTCGGCGAGGTCGGATTCGGGCGTTGCGCCATACAAATTGGGCATCCAATGTAACACGATCTTGAAGCCCCCCAGGCGCAGCATCCGCACCGCATGCTGAACATCAGCGACTGTGTGTCCACGCCGATTGAGCGCCAGGATGGTATCATCGAAGCTTTGGGCACCGATTTGCACTTTTGTCACGGCCTGATGGCGCAGCGCCCACACCTCTGCCGGGGTGATCCAATCGGGACGGGTTTCCACCACCAGGCCCACGTTGCGATGGGCTGCCGTTTCATTGCGCGCGAGGGCTTCAACGAGGGTCGCGGACTCCGATTCATTCATCGCATCAAAGCAGCGGCGCAAAAACCACTCGCGGTATTCCAGTGGATAGGCTGACCACGTCCCACCCAGGATCAGCAATTCTACTTTATCCGTGGCATGTCCGATTGCCTGTAATGATTGGATACGCACGTGCGTTTGCGCATAAGGGTCGTAATCGTTCTGAAGGGCACGCAAAACCCCCGGCTCCCCATCGAGATAGCTTTTCGGCGCTTCGCGTTGATCCGGGCAGAAAAGGCACGTGCCGGGGCAGGGATACGGCTCGGTCAGCACCGCCACCGGCGCGACACCGGAAATCGTGCGCACCGGGCGACCACGCAGACGACGCTCCAGCCCCTTATCGCGCTTAAGCGCCCCACCCTGCACCAGGCGTTGATAGGCGTCCAGCAGTTGCGATTTGGCATACGTGCCGTCTGCGCTCGGATAGCGTCGCAGCAACGGCATGATGTCATTGTCATCGGCCGGAAGATCACGGATGGCCTGCAACAGGTTCAGGACATTCTCACGCTCGTGGGCCTGGGTCAGATCAATCGTTTGAGGCACCCCACCCTTGACCATATAGCTATTATACCACGCTCCCCAAAACCACGGTCTGGCAATCATGGCTTTATCATTCTTGCGCCGAGGGGAACGCCAGTTCCGTTTTTAGCCGATATAGTTGAGAAACGCGGATCTGGCGATCCGCTCGTAGCTAAATGAGGTCACTGTAACGAAAATGACAAAGCCCTGCCCGTTTTTAGCCGTGTATTGTCACCTGCGCAAATCCGATTATACTCCGCGCTATGCGCGAAGAAGTTGTGCATTTGTTGAACGACCTGAACCGCAAATTCTACGCCGACCTGGCCGCTGCTTTCGCCGCTTCCAGAGGTGAAACAGAACCCGGCCTGGAACGCATTTTAGCGCAGGTGAATCCCGGCGCATGGGTGCTCGATTTGGGATGTGGGCAGGGGCGCGTAGCCGCAATGCTGCCGGCCGATTGCCATTATGTGGGGATGGATTTCTCTACAGAGATGCTGGCACAGTTTGAGCCAAAAGGGACATCTGCGACGGTCCGCTTTGTTGTGGGGGACTTATTGGATTCCGAATGGCCGATTTTGGTCGCCGGTGTTTATGATTGGATTATTATGCGTGCTGTCCTACAACATATCGCCGGTATAGCGCAACGCCGGGAAGTGCTCAAACGTGCTGCCGGCTTGCTTGCGCCGTCAGGGAGATTGCTCCTCGCCAACTGGCAATTTCTCGACGTTGAGCGTCTGCAACGCAGGTTACTGCCGTGGACTGTCATCGGTTTGACCGAAGCGGATGTCGAGCCGGGAGATTATCTTCTCGATTGGCAACGTGAGGGCTACGGCATACGTTATGTTCACCTGGTTGACGAAGCGGAAACGTTACACCTCGCCGCGCATGCCGGACTGCAAGTCGAGACGTTGTTCCGCGCCGATGGACATCACAATAATCTGACGCTTTACGCTGTGTTGCGCGCTACAGAGGGGTTTATCGCCGAGAGCATAGCTACGGTATCCTGACCACTTTGTAGATTGTGGACATTTCATCCTGATAGACGATCTCAAGCCAGCCTTGCTCTACCATGGTCTGGAACTTGGGCAATCCTTCGGGGAGCATATAGGCGCGTTCGTATGGCCCCAGGATCACATAGCGCACGTTGTAACGGTCCAGGACTTTCATAGCCTGCTGGGAATCTATGCCATTGTAGAAATAACGAATGTCCGCCTGCCGCGCTTCGACGGTGCCGGCAGGCATAATCAGACGTTGCTGGACCGAGTGCCAGCGCCACGCCGCCACTGCGGGAAGCCCCGTATACACGCTGATACGCCCACCCCAAAGATATTCACGTTCTCCTTGTCCTTCCATGATGGTAGGTGAACCTTCAACGTTCTCCTGTAACCAGCGGATGACCTGGTCATCGGCGGCAAGGGGAATGCTCGCGCCTTGCTCGTATTGCATCACGTAAGGCAGATAGGCCATACCGTCCAGCGTGTGCGGTGCCTGCTGTGACCAACGGTCACGGATTTTGGCCGGAATTGCCAGAATCGGATACATGGCGGTCGCTGCCAACAGGACCGCCATAGCGCCTGAGACGAGATCGCTGACGGAGTAAGGCACCTTGCTCATAAAGGAATCCTGCTCAATGCGATAGTTATGAATCGCATAATAGATGATGCGCTCAACGGCGACGGCGGCGCTCAGTCCCAACAACATCCACACCTGGAGATAGAACTTGAACACCGTGTTCATCCGCCCGATGTCACCCTCCAGCACGGCGACCTCTACCAACAAGCTCAACACCAGTGCCGTGCCAACCCATGTCCACAGCAGGCGAGTGTGCGGCGTGCTTTGGGGATCAAGGACCAGCAATGCAGCCAGCGCCCCTAACGGAATTACGAGCCAGACAATGGAAACACCGAGGATAAGCAACACCAGCGCCAGAAGCGCCATACCGAGCAAAGCGATACTCAACGGTAGCCATACGCTTATATCCTTAATGACGCGGCGGAACAAAGCTTGCCCACGTACTACCCCGAGCACTATCAAAGGGAAAAGAAATTGTCCATGCATAATCAAATAAATGCCGAGAGGTGTGCGTGATCCCTTCCACGGGCCAAAGGATGTATAAACCGTGGCGTAGTTCACCGTGTAAGGCCGGAAGAACAGTTCCCCCAGGAGGATGAACAGCACCGGTGTTATTACTTTGTAGTAGGGGAAGATAGGCTTGTCGGCTTTGATAGTGTTTTCCGGGTTCTCATTCCCCGGCTTGATCAGGCTAAGCAATAGCGCCAGGCTCATCAACCCCAGGTAAGTCGGCCAATCCCAGGTGTTGGTGGCCTTCAACGCGCCCGCCACCAGCCCGGCCAGTACCAATGTCGCCAGAGGATGTGGGATGCAGTGTTGAAGGTGCGCGAGCAGCGTTTTCTTCTCATCGTGCCGCGGTGGTTCAACGGCAAGTCCCCATTGCAGCGCGATTGCCAACGCCACTTGCGTCAGCGGTAATGCCATCATGTGCGCGTGCAGATCGGCGTACAAGAAAGTGAATGCTGGAAACTCGTTGATCGTGCCCACTTCGCCCGGAGCAAAGGGCATGACGCGCGTCGCGTTCCAGTACCACCACTCAGGGCGAAAGGCCAACGATTGTCCCTGGATAACCACTCTCCACAGCCCAACCAGCGCTGAAACTAACGCCGGATAGCCGGGGATAAGGCTCTCGAATTTGATGTTGCCGATTTCCTCGAAGCCCATGAACAACAAGCGCAGCTCACCCAGGTTGCCCAGAATCAGCACGAGGAACAGCCCGATAAGCCCCGTCCGTCGTCCGCGTTTCTCATCGCCGCCGGCCAGGTTACTGGCAATCGTATAGGCCCCCACCCCGGTCATAGCATAGAACGCTGCGATTGCCAGATTGTAGCCAATACTCGGCACAATGCCCAGGGCCTTGATCAGCGAGCCGACCATCACGAAGCCGAAGTAGTAGTAGTTCATGGTCCCACCGGAAAACCAGGGGTCGTAAGGAGGAAACCACGTGGATTTGATGACGGCGTTGAGATAAGCAAAGTCCATCGGCTTTTCGCCACCACTCACAGGATGCCACAAATCCGGGTTAAGATAGCGCACGTAGCACCAAATGAGATAAAGCGACATAAAGACAATCTCGGTGTAGACTATATCGCGCCAGTGTTCTCGCAGGAAAGCACGGAAAACATCCCGCCGCCGGTAGACAAACAGCCCGGAGATGATGGCCCAGAAGAAAAATACTGCCCACAAGAGCAGTCGTGTATGTGGTAGCCAGTGCAAACTCGCCAGCAGCCAGGCGCAATATGCCCACGCCAGCAATCCTACTGCGCGCGCCAATCCGTACCCGCGATCGCGCAAGGCCGGGAAAGCGTAGTAGAGCCAGGGGAAAGCCACAATACCCAACGCTGTCAACAACATCCACCACACGCTGACGGCCAAAATCTGTGAGCGATTTTGTGGCGCGTTGCGGTTAAAAAGTTTGGACCAGGTGCCGCCGCTTTCCTGTTCGGCGCGCATGCGCGGCGTCATAAATAAAGTGAGCCGCGTTGTACTCTTGTTGCGGGTTGCTTGTAGCGGCGTCATCCAGCGGACATCGCTTAACAACGTTGTTGGCAGTATGGTTTCGGCGCGGGCGCGGGAATAGGCCGGCGTCTTGGCAAAAATCAGCACGGTTGGGTGATCGTAGACGCTGAAGGCTTCTTCGGCCGGTGATAACAGAATCTGGCAAGGACGCGCGTTGGTGTAACGCGGCTTCATCAGCGCGAAGGGGATTTCCTGATCGGGGAACTGACATGGTCCCAGAGATGGGTACGAGACGAATTCCGCCAGCAGCTCGAAGCCCAGGCTACCGTTGAACAGGGCCTCGTAATAGGCCGTGGTGAGCGGATAGCGCATCGGCAGGCGCGGAATCGAGCCGTAGAGCCGATTGCTGGAGAGCACGATGTAGTCAGCTTCGTCCAGCCAGTCAAACAGCGCATTGCGCTTTTCCACCGTATCTTCGTCGTAGAGGTGCATCAGCCCATCGGGCAGGCTAGAATCGGAAGTCAGACCACGATACCAGTTGCCGAAAGCGTCTTTACCGTCTATGCGCTGCGGTAATCCATCGTCCCAATGCTCATTGGCGATGGCCGAGGTATGCAGCTTTACAAATTCGCCGCTAAGCAAAGTAATGGCGAGGTAGTATGTTTTTCCGGCTTCCAGCGGGAGCGGCTTTTCCAATGTCGCCGTGAGCATTTGAAAACCGGAGGCCGGCAAGTCGGCCTCAACGGTAGCTTCGGCGAGTTTGTCATCTTCATAAGGGGACGCCAGCAGAGCGAGGCGGAAACGGCGCGGGCCACCTGTGCCAAACGCATTTACCTTGTTTAGCGTGAGCTGTGTGGCCGTGAGCTTGATTTCCGGGACAAACGGTGTGATGCTTGTGGGCGCGTAATTGCTCAAAATGGTGCCGGGCAATACGGGAACCTGGACCTTAAGGCCATCTTCGGCATAGAGGGTGGCCGCAGTGGGGATGTTGTTGTACATCCACCGTGAGGCTTCAACGCGGGTGAGCGAACGGCTATAAATCTGCAAGAAAGCCGCAGCCCACATCATTGTCCCTATCAACACAATGGCCGGTAATGCCAGCAATACACCTTTCCATAATCTGCGCCAGGTTTTTCCCAATGACGGCCATGCACTTCCCCAACGCGCTCCACGGACCAACGCCCAGGCAGCGAAAATGGTGAATACGGGGTAGACCGGCAGAAGATAACGCATAGATTTGACCCATTGTGTGCCCTGGTAGAGGAAAAACAGCGTTCCCCAGGCCCAGATCAACAAATGTTGCCAGCGTTTTCTGCGGATGATGCGCCACCCCATGATGCCCCAGCCGATCCAGGCCGCGATGCCCAGAGGCAATCCCATGCCCCACACGATCATATTGCGCCCTGGAAAGAGAATCGGTGTACGATTAGCCCATTGATGCCCGTAAGGAACGTCAATAGCACCACTCACGAGCTTGCGAATGTACTTCATCGTATCCAACCACAGAGGGTTGAGATGCAAACCGAAGAATCCCGGCCCGGTAAAAGTGTAGGGTTGTGCGATACGGAATGTGATCAAAGCCAGGATGCCGGCAAGGATCACGGCAATTATCGGCATAGGTGCCAGGACGAAGCGGTAGCGCGGCAAGCCTTGATCGGCGGGTTCATAATGTAGCAACGCCGCCAGGCCGATGACTCCCGCCAGTGGCCACACACTGATTTTAGAGGAAACGGCCAGGCCCGTGGCTATACCGGCCGGTAATAGCCACCAGAGCTGCCGACGTTGCACAGCCAGGACGGCAAAACATAACGTCCAGGCGACAAAGACGGTAGCGAAGCTATCTACAACGAAAAAGTGGGCATGCTGAATGGGGAGGACGGCGAAGGCATAGAGGGCCGCGGCCAGCAATGCGACTTTGCGGTCATACAGGATGCGTGCGAGAAGCATTAGCGCCAGTAGTGTTGCCAGATCGGCCAACGCCGACAGGGTGCGTCCCACGAGATGGATGCCGCCGTAGCCAGTATAGAGACCCGGATAGCACGGCTCAGATGCGTTGAGCAGCAACCAGCGCAGGAAGACCCCTAGTGCGCGCGGAGGTGTGGCACAAGCCTGATCCACCCACCCTGCTACGACATGGGTTGCGAAAAGTGGCAATGTACCGTATACGTAGCTTGTGTATCCTTTATTGGTGGGATTTAGTGGAGATGTGGCGGTATCCCAGTATTGCGCCGGGCTATCGGGCAACTCAATGGCGCTGAGCACCATCGTTAAAAAGCGTTCATCAGGATGCAGATGGGTTCCCTCATCCCAATCAACATTGTAAAAGCGCACCCAAACGGCCGCCAGAAAAATGACCAGGAAGAGCAATGCAAAAAACAGGCGGGAGGTTAAATTTGATTTCGATATAGGTTTTGGTTGCATGACAAACAAGGTAAAGGTTTTTGCGAATTTTACGGACTTCGCATAGTCATTTTCTCCCTCACCGAGAAACCAAAATACCTTTTTGTCTCTCGACGCTTTATGACTACGCGAAATAAGAAACCGGCAAGCTACGGCTTGCTACCGCTCCTCTGAAACGATCCTTTGCCATTCCCAAGCGGACTGTCGGCGAAGTTCGCGCCGGCCATGATCTCATCCAAAATCTGCGCGCCGGTTCGCCCGGTTCCCGGGCTGATAGCAATGCTCAGGTCACGACGAAAAGCACGGGTCAGGTTGTCACCTGTCGCATGCGAGACCAGCGCCATTGCTTGCACCGCACTGGCAATCGCATAACGCGGCTCAATGCGCTCCAGGTCTTCAAAGAAAAAGGCACAACTGACGAACATCCGTTGGCGATGTACCTGCGCCTCCAACAGATCCAAAAGGCTTCTTTGCGCCTGGGTTGACAAATGCCCTAAATAGTATTCGGACAGGAACTCCGCGCCACCGACTTGTCGCAGGATAACCCGGACATATTCATCCCGCAGGCTCCACGGCGCGAGATTGCGACGACGCATTGCCTCAGCATAGATCTCGTCTATTTCGTGCGAGAGATTGTCCAGCGCGCGGCGCAGCGCCCCCTTCCATTGTCCACATCCGGGCGTACATTGACATCCGGTTGCCCAACGCCCCAATTGATGCGGACAACTCCACGCTGTATTCTCAATGATCTCCAGCTCGGCACGCGGGGGATGTTGCCGCATGTACCGTGCCAGTGTCGTCACCTCGTAGACATCGGCATCGCCGGGTGTGGTTAGCTCTTCGAGCACACGCACGCCTTGTTTGTGATGATGCCCAAACGTTTCACCATCGGTGGCAATGAGCGTCAGAGAATCCGCCGGCCGCCCCGCCATCAATGCATTGGCCCAGGGACGAACAGCTTCGGGCGCCGGCATATTGAACGACAAATAATCAGAGGCGCCACGGTCGCGGACAAAAACATTGATGGATCGGCCATGCGACAGCCGCACCCGATAAGGCCCCGCTCCGTAGGAGAGGTCACCGCGCACTTGCTCGCCGGAGAGGATGACAAAAGCAAGGCCGGCTTCTGCCACCGTTTCCAATGTCTCATAATCAACGGCCATTTCGGGGAGCCAGATGCCCTCAGGCTGCATCCCGAAGCGATGGGCATAACTGGCGATCCCCCAGCGCACCTGACAACGTTTGTCGCGGCCACGCGCCAGCGGCAAAATGGTGTGATGTACGGCCTGAGCAATCCCATTGCTCGTCCCATACTGAGCTGCGTAACGAGAAACATCCTCCACAATCCGCCGATAAGTCTCGGGAACGTGCTCGGCCATCCAACGCGCCAATGTACCGCCGAGGTTGAAGCTAATGCGCCCAAAGTTGCCCGCAGCCGCATTGGGAGCATAACATTCTGCCGTCACTCTGGCATTCCAGTTAGGGAAAGGCGCCGCCGAAGGCTCACAACGGTAATTTCCGGTAAACGGGTCCTCCCGCGGAGGTTGGTAAAAATGCCCATGCACACACAATAAAGGTTTAGACGATTTCATCCGCTGATCCACACATCCTCACAATAAAAGGCGCAGCATAGCTGCGCCGAGTCATATCTAACCAAACTTTATGACGCACGATGCAACATCAACGCGCGCCGGTAAAGGTCAACATAGGCGCGCGCCGAGGCATCCCAGGAAAAGTCGCGCTCCATCGCGCGGTATTGCAAGCCTGCCCAGCGCGTTTTGTTAGCATACCCGTTCAACGCGCGCCGGATGCCATCCAACAGTGCCTCTGCGGTGAAATCTTCAAAGGCAAAGCCGGTTCCCCGGTCTGGCTGAGCATCAGCATCAACCACAATATCGGCCAGCCCGCCCGTGGCGTGCACTACCGGCACAACACCGTAGTGCATGGCCGACATTAGCGCAATGCTGCTCGGTTCATCACGACTTGGCATGAGAAGGATATCCGCACTGCCGTAGATACGCCGGGCCAACCGATCGTCGAATTTGATGAAGGCACGTACATTGTTAGGATAGCGCGCCTGCAAGTCGCGGAAGTTCGTTTCGTAAATCTCATCTCCAGTTCCCAGAAGCACAAACTGGATGTCGCGTTCCTGAAGCAACGTTTCCAATGCCGGGATGACGAGTTCCAACCCCTTTGTTTTATCAAGGCGCGTCACCATGCTGAGCAACGGCGTATCCTGGTTGGGCGACAGACGGGTCTCACGCTGTAAAGCGTTCTTGTTTACCGCGCGCATCTTCAACGTCTTCGCATCATACGTCTGCGCAAGTGCCGCATCGGTTGCCGGATTCCAGACGTCGGTATCAATGCCGCTGAGAATCCCGAAAAGGCGATCCTGGCGCTGTTTCAAAAGCGCGGTCAATCCCAGGCCGGTTTCGCCGGACACGATTTCACGCGCATACGTCGGACTGACCGTGCTGATAAGGTCGGCATGGGCGATGCCCTGTGCCATCCAGTTGACCTGTCCGGGGACCTCACCGGGCAAATGCGGGAGTTTTTCCATTTGTGCGAAGGTCAAAATCAGCCGTCCACAGATGCCTTGATAGGCAAGGTTGTGGATGGTAAAGAGGGTGGCAATATCACAATAGTGGGGCTGCGAACGTCCATAGACATCAAGCCAGGCCGGCACCGCCGCCGTGTGCCAATCGTTGGCATGAATGACATCGGGCTTCCAGTCTAGCAATTTTAACGTAGCGATCACGCCCTTAGAGAAAAACGTAAAACGCTGGGGGTCATCGTTGAAGCCATAGACACGCTCGCGGTTTGAGAAATACTGGTCATTCCAGATCAAATAAATCGGAACGCCGTCTACATTTGTCTCCAACAGCAAAGCGTGCTCCTCACCCGGCCCGATGGGGACGGCCAACGAGCCAACTCGCTGGAAACTGTACCCGGCAGCCTGCATAGTTCCATAGCGGGGAATGATAACACGAACGTCAACCCCCAAACCGCGCAGAGCTTTGGGCAGCGATCCTGCCACATCAGCCAATCCACCCACCTTCATAAACGGTGTGGCCTCTGCCGCTAAGAAAAGCACTTTGAGATCGTCCATGTCTATCTACCTCACGATGCAACCGGCTAAATTACCCTCATTATATCCGACTTCGTTCAAACGGCAACGGGTGTTATAATTGAGAAACGTTCCAACTTTTCAAAGGAGGGATAGCTATGAGATTGAGACGCTTACTTCTGGTGCTCATCGGTAGTGGTATTTTGTTCGGGTTTGCCAGCCTGACACTTGCGCAAGCCAGTCCCGTGCCTTATGTTGCCGTGGGGGATGTGGTCATCAACGAAGTTGCCTGGGGAGGCACGGGGGCCAGTTCTGCCGACGAATGGATCGAGTTGTACAACAACACTCCTGTATCTGTGTCGCTCGCCGGGTGGCGTATAGCCACAACGAACAATATGAATTTAGTTCTCCAGGGTGAAATTGCACCATACGGTTACTATCTCATTGAACGCACCGATGACAACGCGATCAGCGACATCCCCGCAGATCGGTATGGCTCTTTTGGAAGCGGCCTGCGCAACACCGGAGAAATCATCACGTTGACCGATGCGCTCGGTAGCGTGATAGATACGGCCAATGGAGATGGTGGTAGCTGGCCCGCCGGAACAACCAGTGCAACGATGGAACGTATCCACAGCACCGCGCCTGATACCCCCTCGAACTGGGCCACGAACACCGGCAATCCCCACAACGGACGAGATGCCAACGGTGCACCTATCAACGGGACGCCCAAATGCCGTAACAGTGTCTCTCCGCAGGCGGCGGATCTCGTTGTTGCCAAGCGTGGCCCGGTACAAACGCAGCCGGCGGCGCCGATGACATACACGTTGTACTACCGCAATCCCGGCAACATCGTCGCAACAGGTGCCATGTTGACCGACACCCTGCCGGAAGGCGTCACTTTCATCACCAGCACACCCCCCCACCCTGCTGTCATGAACGCGCGCACGCTGGTCTGGACGCTCGGTGACGTTCCCATCACCCTCACAGCGCAGACGATTAGGGTCTCCGTCTACGCACCTGCAGGCACAGGGTCAATCACCAACATCATCACTGCCACCAGTGCCGTGACCGAGGCCACACCTGCCACAAACGTTGCCGGATGGACAACGCTCATCAGCGCTCCCGCACCACTCCTCAGGCTGACGAAGACCGGGCCGGCGCGCGCTCTTCCCGACACGCCGTTGACATACACGCTCACTTTCACAAACAGCGGCGATCTTGCGGCCCAGAATGTCCGTCTGACCGATACACTGCCGGTGGGATTGGAATTCGTAGCGCAAAACGCGCCCTATCCCTTCACGCAGGTTGACGCTACTACGTTAGTCTGGGACGTAGGGACACTCGTCCCGGACGGCAGTGGGTACGTCACACTCACGTTGACGCTCGGCGCGGCCCCTGTACCAACACTCACAAACGTCGCTACGCTCACGGCGGACACGGGCCAGACCGCAAGCGCCACATGGAGCACACAGGCGCAGCCGCGTGTAAAGCTCTACGCCGTGCAGCCGGGCAATTATGGCGGTATCAGCGGCGAAATGGTGGCGCTCATCAACCTGGGCGCTTACGCCGTTGATCTTCAGGGTTGGTGCATTGACGATAAGGTCAGTTCAACAACCCGCATGTGTTTCCCAAGCGGTGCACACATCGCAGCCGGGGAAACGCTATGGCTGGCCGAGAAGGCCGATGGGTTTTATCCGGTGTGGGGCTTCGATGCCGATTGGACAACGACAGCCATCACCCGCCCCGTCTCTTTGCTCACAGGAGACTGGCCGGGCTTCACCGACGACGGCGAGGCCGTTTATCTGCTCGATGTAAACGGGACGGTATTGGATGCACTGGCCTACGGGAAGGGAACCGCCGAAGCCGGATGGCAGGGGATTTCCGTTCCCCATCCCTACAGCAGCTTCGAGAACAAGGGGCAGGTGCTCTATCGCAAGCTCGACGAAGCCACCGGCCTGCCCGTCCGCGATACCGACAGCGCCAGCGATTGGGCGCAGGACCCCGGCGATCCCTTCGACGGGCGCAAAGTACGCTATCCGGGCTGGGACTTGGAGACACTCTTCTTCCCGGTCGAAGTCGCAGCCACCAGCAACGTCACACTCGCGGTCGCACCGGATGGGATGTTGAATTTCGTGTTGGATACGGTGCGCGCGGCGCAGAAAAGCCTGATCATCGAGGGATACACACTGGGCAGTGTGCCGCTCTATGAAGCCATCAATGCGCGCATCCAGGCCGGCGTCCAGGTGACGATCTTGCTTGAAAGTACGCCGGCCGGCGGGATGAGCAATCAAGAAAAGTGGGTCGCCCAACATCTACACCAGCCGCCAACCAGCACAGTTTACTTTATGGGGGGGAGCACAACGCGCTATCAGTACCAGCATGCAAAGTTTATGATTGTTGACAACCGCACGGCGCTCCTCAGTACAGATAACTTCGGGGAAAGCTCCATGCCTTCTGATCCCCTGGAGAACGGAACAATGGGACATCGTGGATTCGTACTGCGCACCGACAATGCGGAAGTCATCACCCGCCTGAATGCGATTTTCTAGGCCGATTGTGACCCGCTGCACCACAACGACGTGTTCCTTTACTCAAACGCCTACGCGCCGCCGGGTTACTTTACCCCTATCCCGCCGGTAGATTGGACCACGTACACTGTCGCCTTCAGCCCGACGCTGGCGACGACGGCTTCCCATCTCACATTGCTGCACGCGCCGGAGCACACGCTGCGCAATCGGGATGCGCTGATCGGCCTGCTGAACGGAACGTTGAGCGGCACCATTGATGTAATGCAGTTAAGCGAACCGGTCACCTGGACAACCAACGCAGGCGATGTGGGGCTGAATCCACGCATTGTGGCGCTCATCGCAGCGGCGCAACGCGGCGTCTCCGTGCGTCTGCTCCTCGACGCCAACTACGATGATCCGAGCAATGCCAAAAACAACACTGCGACATGCCTTTACCTGAAAAGCCTGCACCTCCCTACCCTGCAATGCCGCCTTGCCAACGTCGCCGGGTTGGGAATCCATGCCAAAATTTTCCTGGTGGACGACGGCGACGGTCAATGGGTGCATCTGGGTAGCATCAACGGTTCGGAGACCTCAAACAAGGCCAACCGCGAGACAGCGATACAATTCATGTCCCCGGCCGGCTATGCTTATATGCGCGCCGTGTTCGATCACGATTGGGAGCTTGGCCATGCCCCAATGATTCACCAACTCTACATGCCGCTCACCATGCGAGATTATATCCCGCCGGCAGATTATCCGCTCATCACCGAAATCTTTATCAACCCGGGCGGTGAGGATGCCGGGAAGGAATGGGTAGAAATCTACTATCCAGGCAATGAGACCGTGAGTCTGGCGGGATGGAGCCTCGGTGATGCCATCAACATCGGGGACTACGGAGACGGACGCTACATCTTCCCTGAGGGGGCGCAACTGTTGCCCAGGCAAGTCATCGTCGTGGCGGCCTGCGCAACGCAATTTGCGACGGCTTATGGGTTCAATCCCACCTACGAGTGGACAAACTGCGATCCGTTGGTGCCAGATATGGTGCCGGCCGGGGCCTGGAATGGCTTTGGGATCGCACTGGGTAACGCCACTGACGAGGTGTTGTTCCTTGATGCCAGCACAGCTCTGGTAGATAGCGCCGCATGGGGCGGTGAGCCGCGCGTCGGGGTCATTCCCTTCCCGATTGATGTGGATAGCACCTTCCCCTCAGATGCCAGCCTCAAACGCTATCCGCCCAGCTACGACCACGACGACTGCACGCGCGACTTTTATGCCAGTTACCAGCCGTCGCCGGGACGGGTGAGCGGGGAATAACGCGGCCTCAACCATCCATCGGATTGAACGCCGGCGGCGGCGCCGCGCCGGATTCTACATCCAGCCGGGCAAAAACGCCGCCGCCGAGCAACAAAGCCGCACCGAGCCACTGGTACCAGGCCAGGCGGTCGCCCAGGAAGATGAACGCCAGGGTGAGGCTCACGGCCAGTTCCATCAAGTTGATGATGGCCGTCTGCACGCCGCCGAGTTTTTCGAGGCTAAAATACATCGCCAGGCGGGAAAGCGCCGTCGTCAGCCCTAACGCGACGATTGCCGTCCAGCCGGAGGTCGAGATGGGGGTCACCGCCCCGCCGCCGACGAGGCGCGCAACGGCGACGGTGAGCGCCATGCCGGTGAGGATGTAGAGGGTTCCGGATTGCGAAGGGACATCCGCAAGCACCCACTGTCCCATCACCAGATACCAGCCGGTCAACGCGGCATAGGCCAGCATCAGCATCACGCCGAGATAATCGGTCAGTGTGCTCATCATCCAGGGGGATGTGACCAGGACGGCGCCGGCCAGGGAAATTCCCAAGCGCAGCAGGGTAAGTCGTCGGATTTCTTGTCCGGAGGCACTCAAAAAGAGCACCACCCACACCGGATAGAGCGCCCCCAACAACGAGGCACGCGAGGCATCCAGCCGGCTCAAGCCGCTGTAGTAGAACAGTGAGCCGATGCCGTTGAAAACGCCGACCAGCAAGCAGTTGAATACATCAATCCAGCGCAGGACAATGCGCCGTCGCCAAAAGAGCAGATAGACGATCCACAAGAAACCGGCAGCCACCAGGGTCCGCAGGGCCGCCAATGTCAAGGGGGTCACATTAGCCCGATAGGCGAACTTTCCCAGAATGGGCGCCCAACCGAGCAAGAAAGCAGCCAGAAGGCCGCTCGAAACCCCCGATATATGGCCTCGCTGTGGTGTGTCTCCCTGGTGGGATTTTATTTTCACCGTTTTTCACCTTGTACTGTTCAATGGCTCAAAGGGGAACTGGCGTTCCCCTTTGTGTTGTTAAACCGCGAAGAGACCGGCTGAAGCCGGTACGCACACACGGTTGGCGAAAAGGCCGGCTGTTGTTAAACCGCGGATCTGGCGATCCGCTCCAAGCAACGGCAGGCGGCGATCCGCTCCAAGCAACGGCAGGCGGCGATCCGCTCCAAGCAACGGCAGGCGGCGATCCGCTCCAAGCAACGACGGACGGCGATCCACTCCAAGCAACGGCGGACGGCGATCCGCTCCAAGCGACAGCGGACGGCGATCCGCTCCAAGCAACGACGGACGGCGATCCGCTCCAAGCAACGGCAGGCGGCGATCCGCTCCAAGCGACAGCGGACGGCGATCCGCTCCAAGCAACGACGGACGGCGATCCGCTCGGTTGGCCGCTTTCAGGTTGCACGGGTGGTCTATCATGCTATACTGCTGAAGATGACACGAAAACAGCGTCTCATTCTTATCCTGCTCGGCGTTCTGGATGTGAGCGTGATTGCCTTACTGGCGGGCATTGTGATTCACGACACACGCACGGTTCCCGCTGCCCCCACGCCCACTCTGGTGCGCATCTCCGCCTGCGAGCAGAAAATGCTGGACGCTCTCGCAGGTATGCCGGCACCGCTAAGCGACACGCCGGCCGTCGCCTGGGATGAAATGCAATTGTATATCACCCTCAAAGCCACGTATCCGACAGCGACACCGCCAGAAGCCAGCGCCCAATTGCTATGGACAACGCTGGATAGGCTCGCTAGCGTTCTGCAAGATGAATGTACCGTCCCAGAGACCATCTCTATCGCGTTGACGGCCCAGGGCACTACCAACAATGTGCATTACCTGGCGCAACTTGCCGGCCGAGATGTGATCGCCTGGATGGAAGGAACTCTGCCGGAAGAAGACCTGGCTGCACAATCGCGCTTCCGCAAGTCCACGCAGTGAAGCATATAATGCGATCTGCGATTCGTGATGCGTATTGTAGAAGTTTGAGCGACTCAGATCGCGTTCAGAGTCACCAGGATACGTTCCGGTTCGTTGGTGATGATGCCATCTATGCCCCAGTCGGCAAAACGCCGGGCGACGGTCGGATCATCGAGCGTCCAGGTAAAAACACGCAGGCCACGTTGATGCGCCCGGCTTATAAGGCGTTCGGTGACCATTTCCTTATACGGATGCAGCGCCTCGTAAGGTGTGAACGGTCGCAGCAGCAGCGTCCCCGGATTTAACGGCCCGTAAAGCAACCCGCAGGGAATCTCCGGCGCCAACGCGCGCGCCCGATATAACGCATAGGGTTTGAAAGACGAAAACCACACGCGAGACGCCATTCCCATCCGCCGGACCAACGCCACGACGGTAGACACCAGGGCGACGGTTTGATCGGCCTTCAACTCAATGTTGACCAGAAGCCGCGTCCCCACGGCTTCCAGAACCTCTTCCAGGGTCGGGATGCGTTCGCCGGCAAACTGCGCCGCGAAACGTCCCCCGGCATCCAGCGTCTTGAGCTGCGCCAGGGTCATCTCGCGCACGAATCCTTTGCCATCGGTGGTTGCGTCCACCCGGTCGTCATGGATGACCACCGGCACACCATCGCGCGAGAGATGGACATCCAACTCGACGCCGTCCGCTCCAACGTCCGCAGCCTTACAGAAGGCAGCCAGAGTGTTCTGCGGCGCGGCGTGACTTGCGCCACGATGTCCCAGAATCAACGGACGTTCGCGGAACCAGTCTTCAGGAAGTTTTATCATCGTCAGTCCCCCAATTCCACAAAATAAGCGTTCGCCGCCCGGTCAATAAGCTCCTTCGTCATCGTTGGCGGCACGTTCAGATATTTGGCAATGTCAATGACTTGATCCAGTAAGTCACGAGCGTGACAGGCACGCGGTGGACGCTTGGTCTTCAAATAGTGCTCACGAATCAGGTAAGCGAAAGTCTGCTCCGAGAACGGAATCTTTTTGGCCTCAGCAACCCGTTTGAAGATTTCAGCGAACTCTTCCCAGGTGGGGTCATGCACTTCGATTTTGTGCCGGATGCGGCGCAAGAAAGCCTCATCCACCAGGTCTTTGGGTTTCAGGTTTGTCGAGAAAACAATCAAGACTTCAAAGGGGATCTCAAATTTACGCCCCGTATGCAGGGTAAGAAAGTCAATGCGCTTTTCCAGGGGGACGATCCAGCGGTTAAGTAAGTCTGTCGGACGCACCTGCTGCCGTCCAAAGTCATCAATCAGGAAAATCCCCCCGTTGGCCTTCATCTGGAAGGGCGCTTCGTAGTACTTGTTGTTGGGATCATAGACCAGGTCGAGACCTTCCATTGTCAGCTCACCGCCGACCACGATGAACGGACGTTTGATCTTGAGCCAGCGGCCATCCAGGCCTCGTTGCGCCTCGTCCTTGACCAGCCGATGGTTGACGTCGTCAAAAACCTTGATGATCTGCCCTTCAATTTCTACGGCATAGGGGATGAAAATGTCCCCTTCCATCAATAAAGTGCCGATGGCCTCCGCAATGGAGGTCTTGCCATTGCCGGGGCTACCGAAGAGGAAAATAGAGCGACCGGAATTGACCGCCGGGCCGATCTGCTCGAAGGTCGTAGGGCTGAAGATCAGATGCGACAAGGCCTTGCGCAATTGCGGCTGGTGGACGACGATGTCCTTCAGGCCCTGAACGCGGACAGATTTAATGTATTCCGTCAACGGCACCGGCGCAAGGCCAACGTATTCTGAACGTTCCAGCGCCTCGCGCGCCATCTCCCGTCCACGCGCCGTCAACACGTATTCATACATCGCTTCCGAAAGGCCGCCCCGCCCCGAAGCGCTGCGCACTTCACACAGTTGCTCGCGTTTGAGAAAATCCAGCACTGCCGAAACGACACCTGCAAACGGCAGCCCCATCCGATCGGCGAGATCGCGCCCGGCAAGATAGCTCTCGAAGTAAAGCCCCTTGAGCGCCAGATCGCCGAGCAGACCCATATTCAATCCGGTTTCCGCAACCGAACGAGGCGCCGGCGGCGTAAACACTCCACTAACAAAGGCGCGTTGTTGTGTTTGTTGTTGCGTCTGTTGTTGTGTCATAGACAACCTCCCTTGAAAAGCGTCGGAACGTTATCAGGGTGTAAGCGGCAGAACAACGAGCTGTTGCCCTGCAGTCCGCCCCCAAACTTCGGGTAAATCTATTTGAGTCACCGTGGCCGGCAATGCTGTGTAGGTTCCCGGCGTGACGGCGCGCAAGCGATAGGAGATCCGATACGTGCCGGCTGCCAGCTCACGAGCTATGAATACGGCCTGTTCATCATGCAACTCGCGGCGCGCGAAAGGAGCCCCCCACCCTCCAGCACGCCAACGTGTCACCGTTTCTGCATCCGGCTCCAGTCCGGCCGGATAGGGGTCTTCCAACAACACGGAAACGCCCGGCCGTGATGCAATCAGCGTCAGACGCACGTCAACCTCCTCGCCCTGGCGTAGTACAGATACGGGTTGACACGGTGCAAAGCCATCGTCGTTACCGTCGGTCACGGCGCAATAGTCCCGGCGCACCGTAAAGCCACGGCTCTCTGCTGCAATGGACGCAACGGGTAAGGCTGATTCCAAACGTACAACGTAATACAACCGCCCTGGCCCGGCAGCGCGGGAAATTTCCAGGATGTTCGAGCGTTCCCGCAACAATCCGGGGAGTGCACCACCCCGATCATCGAATCCAATACGCAACTTCACCGGCACATCCAGAGCACCAGCGCGTGCCGCGCCTTCTGCCAGTGAAACGCCGTTCAGCGCGAGATTCCAGGTGTAGGCAGCATCCCAATCCCCGAAAACACGCAAGGCCACGAGCAACCCGGAGATGGCGTGAACCGTCGCCTGGGGGGTCCACCCGTTATACCGCGTGAGCATCAGCCAGCGCACAGCCTGCGCCAGCAGCGGATCATCGGGGGCAAAACGCGCCAGGGACTCCATGACCCATGCGGTGACAATGGTATCGGCAGACATGTCGGAGTCGTCGGTGTTCTCCCAATGCGCGCCGGTGGCGGTGATCCGCGCCTCACCACGTAATCCGTCCAGCAGAGACGGCAGACGCGGGTCCGCAGCATCGGTCATCCCCAACGCCAATGCCAGATAAGCGCGTCCCCTTGTCCCCAAAGTCTCACGGGCTGCATACAGGGTCGCCGCAGCTCCGGCCGGCCAACGTAAACCGGCAGCGGAAAGCACATAGAGAGCAAGAGCGTCTTCTGCTGTTTTGACCTCGCCTTGCAAATCCTGGGAAAGCTTATTGTAGACGTAAGCCTGAGCTTGCGCGAGAGCTGTCTCGTGCACAGAGAAGCCCACCTGCTTGGCCCGACTCAATCCGAGAAGCGCGTAAGCTGTCACATCCAGCGCGCTCTCGCCTTCCCAACGTCCCCATCCGCCGTCTGGGTTTTGGCGAGCATAGAGACTTTCTAATGTGGCCGCAATCGAATTTTGCAATTGCGTCGTCAAATCCACATCAGCGACTTCTAAATCCCGAAGCGCACCGTACGTCAACCCTTGTGCCAGGAAATGCCCAACGAGGCCATCGGTTGAGAGGCGAGCATACGGCGCCAAACCATTCAGGCTATCTACTACGGCGCTGAGCAATGAAGGCGTCAGACGCACAGTCAACGCGCTCGCGTCGCCGGCCTCTGGGGGAATGGTTATCGTTTCCAGGCGCGTTCCGGCCTCATCCAACACCCCCGTCTTCCCCAGCCCATCCGGCGAGATGTAGCGATAAAGCGGTATCCCATCAACGCCACCGGCCACAGGGCGTGCCACATCCTGATAGCCACCACCCGTCACGGAGAAGACCAGGGACAGCGTTTCAGCCGCACGTTGCGGCGCCAATACCATCCAGGCAACGCGCGTACAATCATCAGCGGGGAGGGTCAACGCTTGTGGCGGCAGCGCGCTTTCCTCCACCGTGAGATGTGCCGTTACCGCTATATCGGCGGCAGTATTGTTACAAATGACGGCCGCAACTTCAGCCTGATCGCCCACCACAAGGAAGCGCGGCGTCACCGGGCGCACCAGCAGAGGTTTGAGCGACGGCAACGCTACACGTTTCTCGCCAATTCTGGCATCCGCAGTGACGGCGTGAACCTGCGCCACCCACCGCGTCGGCCTTTCGGGCAGAACGAAGGTCAGGCGCGCTTCGCCGCTGATATTGGTGCGCAGATGGGCTTCCCACAATGGCGTGGCGGCAAAGTCGGTAGCCACAAACGGCAGCAGGCGCGTTTCACTCTGCTCAGGCACGCCGACTGACGTATATCGAGCAATTAACTCTTGTGCCGGTGACATCAAACGTTGCCCTGCACGGTTGGCTAATACCAGCAGTCCGTCGCCGGAAACCACTTGCAGCGGGCGTTCACCATATAACGCTGCCCGGCTCGATGATGCCAATGTGGCCTGATCCACCAGCGATACCCCTAGTTCGGCATCCACCGGGCGACTGAGAGCGTCCGTAGCACGCAGCGTTAAAACAACCGTGTCGCCCGGTGCATAAACGGCCTTGTCAGGCAGCACTTCAACGTTAAGCGTCTGCGCGGTTGGTTCGACGGCCAACTTCAGGTAGCCCATCCGCACATCCGGCGCAGAAGCGGCATCCGAAGCCCCCCGGACGACGAGCAAGGAGACGTAAACGTTCGGGACATAAGCATCGAGGATGGGGAACTCGATCACGGGATTCGGGGTATCGAACACACGTCGTTCGGCCTTAAAAATGCCGTTGCGTTCCACAGTCAGCAACACCTGATATGTGCCGGTGAACGCGACCGGAGCCAGAATTCTGGCCGTGTCGCCGACGCGATAAGACTGTTGATCGGCAACCGGCGTGATAGTATCCGCTTCCACCGGCCACTGCACGACGTCGGTACCGCTCACCCACAGCATCACTTCCGCATGTACGGGATGTCCATCGGCATCCCGCGCATCGGCTGCGACGATATAGGTACCGCTGCGAGGCGGACCGACAAAGGTGGTGGCACGTCCTTCGGCATCGGTGGTGGCTTTGGCGGAGGAGACTATGGTGTCGGTGTAGACCCATTGAGACGCCAGGCTATCCTCCACAGGCACACGCTGCCAGATGCGCTGCCCCAGTGTTACCGTCATCACCTGCCCCACCACAGGGCGTTGTTCCCAATCCAACGCCAGCATACGTATCTCCGTGCGCACGCCGGCACGCACCACCCGCTGACGGGGGGTAAGTTGCACATAGAAACGCGAGGGATGAACCCTCACCTGCCCTTGCCCGCCGATCAAGATGCCGTGGGTATCGGTCAGCGTCGCCTCGATCGTCCAGCGTTGCGGAGCGGTGAGAACGTTAAGGCCATCAAGGGGCTGCAAAGTGGCCGGGAGTTCGATGAGACAACGGCCATCGGCATCGGTCGTCGCCTGCCCACGCGCGACGACCGTTTCCCGGCGGGGGGCAGAAGCCGTGGCTTCCTCTGCCAGCACCCGCCACATCACCGGCATCTGAGCAACCGGTTCCCCAACGGCATCATCCACCGTAACCACAGCACGCAAGGGAGCACCGTCCAAAATATCCGAGTGCTCTGGGAGGACGGCGACTTCAAATGTCGGCGTCTGCCGCGCAATCACGCTGAACGACGCACGCCACACCCGGCCATCCTGGATTTGCGGGAGACGCGCTTCCAGTGTGTAGTCACCGGGCGCCGCTTCCCCGCCAAGCGCAACCATGCCGTCAAAAGTCCCCATCTCCGAGAGTGTCACGCTACTGGAATAGACTTCCTGCCCCGACGGTCCACGTACCGCAACCAGCACCGGCAGGTCCAGAGGCGGCAGTAGATAGCGGGTATCATCTTCACGCACCACACCCCGAAAATAAACCCCTTGCCCCGGATGGTAGAAGGTACGATCGGTGTACACTTCCAGCGCGTAACGCGACGCAGCACGGCCATCTAACGCGATGCCCGAAGCCCACGGAGCAGCCTCGGCCAGCCATTGCGTGACCGCAATGCCAAATCCGGGTTTGTCAGGTTCCCCCACAACAGCCGCGACATTTTCCCACAAATCCTCGCGGGGGCTGATGGGGATGATGGCCAGGCCGTTGCCATCTGTTGTACCGGCAGCAATGAGCACCCCTTCACGATCCACAAGCCGCACCGCCGTGCGGCCGATCGGCTCGCCGCTGCGCAAGTCGGTGACCCAAACCACCGCTTCGCTAGAGGCCAGCTTCAAGGTCACGTGACGGTCCACAACGGCGATCCTGACGGCTTGTTTGCCCCACGGAGGGTTGTCCCACGTAAGTTGATAATAGCCCGTCGGCAAGGCATTCCCCAGTCGTCGCAGGTTAAGAGGGAGCACGGTCGCCACGTTGCGTGGTGTCTTGAAGGTTTCTTTCCAATCGCGGATGACGGTACCGGCGACTTCCTGACCACGAATGAAGCTCGCCTCATCCAGGGTAGCAAGGGCAAAATCCGCACTCCCTACATTCCGCACCAGGAAATAAAGCGTTGCCGGGTTTGCCGCGTCGAGCGTCACAGCATCAAACGGGGTCGCCGTCCCGATAAAAGGTGGTAGATCACCGGTCACAAAGCAAAACTCGCGGCTTTCGGCGATGATGTTGCCGTAAACGTCAGCGATGCCGGGTTTGACCAACACACAATACCTGGTCAGCGGGTCTTTGTCCCAGGAAAGCTGGTAAATGCCGGAGGCCGGATCAAAATGTGTATCCACACTTCCGCGCGTGGGCGTTACAACCACATGTCCGGTCAGAGTGGCTTCATGCAATGCGCCGGCAAAGATCAGGCGGACAGGTTCAGCAACATCCACGTTCGTAGCGTCGGCTTTCGGCAGGGCTGCAATCAACGCCGGATAGGGGACGGTAGTAAATGTCCATGTCTGGGGGTTTTGCAAGGGCGCACTGGTCGCTGCCCGCGCACGCGATGTCACCTGAACGGTGTATTTCACGCCCAGGTTTAACTTCAAAGCCGGGGTGAAGATCAATGTCGCGCCGTTATCCGCCCACGTGATAACGCCGGGAACATTTCCTCCATTTGCATCGCTAACGCGAAAGGCGTTGCCGGTGTTGTCCTGATCCATTGGCGTATTAAAGACGACGCGGATGGCAGTTTCCAGGGGGACGTTCGTTTGTCCGGCAAGGGGGCTAACCTCACGGATAAGTGGCAGGGCCGTAGTGAACGACCACGAGAACGGCGCGGACAACGCTGCGCCCTCCACACTGCGCACGCCCTCGGTGAGGGTGATCATGTAGGTGACTCCGGCAGCCCAGCCGCGAAATGGGTCGAAACGGTAAAGCGAGGTATCCACCCATGTACCGGTTCCCATCACACGAGGCATAAAGGTCAACGGCAGGGACACACATTGCGCGTTCATTCCTGCCACTTTGCCCACACAATCAGAGGGAACGACGGCACGATTAAAGGCAACCAGAACAGGCGCATCAATCCGCACCTCGCCATCGCCGGCAGTGGGGCTTACACGGGCCACCTGTAACGGAGCCAGGGTCGAAAACGCAAAAGCCAATTCAGAGGGTGAGGTAAGCCCCGCCGCCGAACGGATTTCTCCGACAAGCGCCACACGATAGCGCGTTGCAGCCGCCAAAGCCTTAGGCCGGAAGACCAGTGTGGCCTCGTCCGGCCACGTGTAGTCGCCTTCAACGGACGGCATCACCCGCAGAGCCGTCACGACGCTGTCGTGATCCATCGGCTGATCAAAGTGCAGGGTGATGGATGCATCTGTAGCGACTTCCTGACCCATCCGCGGTGTGTAGTCGAGCAGTATCGGCGGATAGGGGCCGGTAAGTGTGGGGGGCAATTCGGTCGGCGTCATCGTTGGTGATGCCGCTGCTGTTGATTCAGGCGTAGTGGTCGGCGAGGATTGTGGTGTAAGGAACGTCTGTCCACACCCCACCAACCCCAACGCGACAAGCATACTTAATCCCACCCACAACAAGCGTGACTTGAACATACGTTTCCCTCGATCTTGTGACAATTGAGGATGGTTTTTACCCCATTGGCTGCACATAGCTTTATCTTAACGCAGGACATATAAAAGGCAAACGCAGACCCGGCCACGTCTGCGCTCACCTTCAAAAAGCAAATCAGGGGGAACTGCTCAGGCCTGCACGCGCACGTGAACCACCTTCGACTGCGTCTCCTGGATTTTCGGCAATACGACGATAAGTTGTCCGTCCACAATTTTAGCCTGCGCGCGCCCGGCATCCACGGGGACGTTAAGTCTCAGGGTACGGCTGAAATAGCCGGTCGGACACTCCTGCATAGCATAGAGCACGTTGACTACAGGCGGTGGATATTTACCGCGCAACGTCAGACAATCGCCTTCGATCTTGATCTCCAGGTCACGCGGCTTGACGCCGGGAACCGCCGCGATGACAACGATATCCTCCGCCGTCGTATACACATCCACCGGCAGGCTTACCTGCGCTTCCGCTTCACGTCGAAAAACACGCAACACACGTGCCGGGGTAAATCGCGGGTCATGCAGCAGGCGCGACACGGCATCGCGCACGGCAATATAATCGGCCATAGGATTCAACTTCCACCGCATCGCCCCACCTGCTTCATAGGCAACGACCTGCTACTTAAGAACGTCGCCGCCGATTGCCGCTCAAAAGGAAAATGTAATACAGCATGGTCGAGATTGCCTGCGCCAGCGCCGCGACATAGGTGAGCGCCGCCGCCGACAACATCTTACGCGCGCCGCGCAGCGAGGCTTCGTCGGCCAAAATGCCGCTTTGTTCCAGCAAGTGCATTGCGCGGCGGCTTGCATCCAGCTCCACAGGCAACGTGAGCAACGCAAAGACAACCGCACCGGCGACGAAATACACTCCCACGATCGCCAACGGCTCAGATTGAAAGAGCATCCCCACCAGGAAGATGATCGGTCCCAGCCACGAGGTAAAATTGACCACCGGAACCAGCCCCGAACGCAAGCGCAACAACGCAAACGCCTGGGCATCCTGCAAAGCATGCCCTATCTCATGCGCTACCACCGCGACGGCCCCCACCGAACCGGATTGCGCCACACCCGAGGAAAGACGCAACACTTTACTGCGCGGGTCATAGTGATCCGTCAATTGCCCCCCGACGCCTTCAATGCGCAATGTCAATCCCGTAGCCCGCATGAGATACTGCGCGACCTGTAATCCCGTCATTCTCGCCGAGTTAGGAATCCGAAGGTATTTGTTGTACGTCGAGGTGACGCGCCATTGCGCATACAATGCCAGAATCAAAGCCGGTAATCCAAAAACATAGTACATTGGAATTCCCATACGACCCTTCCTCAAAAAACGTAAAAAATGTGATCAAGGATTGGGAATGAAGGATTTAGTAGTATTCTAATCCCTAATCCCTTGGTCAATGCGGTTATATTATGCCAGCAGTTGACAGACACGCTCCAACACGCTCACCACTGAGGCTTTGTCCTGCGCCACGCAAGGCATAACGGCGATGTTGTCAGACAGAGACAAGAGCCGGCGAATTTCGGCCGGCGGCAGCGCCACAGGGCGATCCTGCTTATTGGCCGCCACCACATACGGCACTTTGGCCTGCTTGCGGAACAGACGGATGACCTGTTTGGCATCCATGAGACTGGTCCGGTCAGTGCTGTCCACGAGGAGCACAAATGCATCCATCTCTTTCGCTAAAATGGGCCACATAAACTCAAAGCGCATCTGCCCCGGCGTTCCATACAGATGCAAAAGCGCGTCGCCTAAACGCTTCTGCCCGTAGTCCATCGCTACCGTCGTTTCGGGCTTCACGGTCGCCGCCACCTGCGGATCCGAAATCCGCCGTTCGGTGGTGACCATGTCAATATCGCTGACGGTGCGAATAAAGGCAGTCTTGCCAGCGTTGAATGGACCGGTGACGACGATTTTGTAAGTCTTCACGTCAGTATCTCCTCACTTTTCAACTCATTGCCTTTTCAGCTTGCTGACGACGAAAATCCACGAAACGATACCCCAGGCCCCGCTCGGTGAAAATGTAACGGGGGTTGTCCAGATCAGGCTCGATCTTTTTGCGCAGGTAATTGATGTACAGACGTAAATAGGCGATCGCGTCCTTGTATTCATAGCCCCAGACTTTGGAAAGCAAGGTGCTGTAGGGGACCGTCCACCCGGCATTTTCGATTAGATGACGTAAGAGGCGAAACTCCGTGGGACGTAACTTGATGCGCTCACCCTTCACAATCACCTCGCCGGTATTGAAATCAACGCCAAGATAATCATCAATCATCAACAAAGATGCAGAGGTGGGAACGGGAGTTTGCACCCGACGCAAAACAGCGCGCAAACGGCTTACCAATTCGCGCGGACTAAAGGGTTTGGTGATGTAGTCATCTGCTCCCAGATCTAAACCGTGGACTTTGTCCTCTTCTGAACTCCGTACCGTTAACATCACCACGGGAACATTGGAAATCTCCCGAATCATTCTGAGGGTCTCAAAGCCATCCATCTCCGGCATTGAGACGTCCAGGAGCACGGCGTCCGGCATCTTCTCCCGTACCTGGTCTATAGCTTGCAGGCCATTGGAAGCCTCAATGACACGGAAACCTTCCATTTCCAGGTTAATCCGCACAAAACGGATGATCCGAGGTTCATCATCTACTACCAAAATCAAAGGATGAACATCAGAGCTACTCACGGACGAAGGTAACAATCTTTTCCTCTCCTTCTGTCGGCAAAATCTCAATGCTGTGGATACGGTTCCACGGAAGCAGAATGGTGTGGGTTTCCGGTAAGAAGTAAGAAACGTCGCGCCCATCACGCAAACGTGGCGATGTTATCATGATAAAGGGGGAATTCTGCTCAGGAAGCTCTTCAATCTCGCCGACAATAGCATCTTCATTCAACATATGAACTAAAATCGTATATGCCATTGTTTGACCATCCTGTTAGCGATTAGAATAAATGTGCACTTTCATACGCATGGTTCCAAACATCAGCAGATCGCCATCCCGAAAAGCGTAAGGGAGATAAGGTGTGACTCGTTCTTCATTCAAAAATGTCCCGTTTGTGCTATCCAGGTCTTCGACAAAACACATCCCCTCACGGGTATAGATGCGGGCATGACGGCGCGAAACGCCTTGTTCAAGGCCGCCATCAGTGGTCAGGTCCAGCTCCGGGAAAATGCCGTGAGCCGCATCCAATCGTCCCACCAGGATTTCACGATCCGCAGACAGCAAGACTTTCCGACCGGTATTCAGAATTTCGACTTCAATATTCAATGCCCGTTCTTCTTTGCCTTCTTCACCCTCTTGACGAGGGCGCGCGGGGCGCTCTTCTTCCTGTTCGGGAAGTGGCTCTGTGCGCAAAGGACCGCCCGAAGGGAGATAAGTGCCACATTGCACACAAAAAAGTGTTCCGATCAGGTTTTCTTCGCCACATGAAGGACAAATGATCTTGTTCCCCTTATGAATCATGATCTCCTCCTCCGAAAATGTCAATAGATTTGACGGATGCGTCACTGTTTAATGCACAGGAGCAATCAAACCTCGCGTGCCGTAGCGCAATTTTTTACGCCCTTCTTTAGTCGGATCGCCTCCATGCGAAAGTCGCCCGACTTCCAACATCGCCGCCTGTCCCAGGTCACGCTGTCCCATATCAAACAGTCGGGTCGCGGCATATTCCAGGTACTGCGTTGCCTGACGTACATTGCCCGCCCCTAACGCTTTCCAGGCTCTTTCTTGAAGTTGAAATACGGCCAAACGCGCCAGGTGGTTGATCAACTTGGGCGGCGGTGGCTCTTCCTTCACATCCAGGGTAAAAGTGACATTCACATCCTGCCTTAAACGGACGGATTCAGCGTTTGCCGCTTTATCGCCAACCAAATCCAGACGCACGATTCGCCGTTCCCCAATGGCCGACGGCTCGATGATCAGTTCCAGCACAACAACGACGGGTTCATCAAGCAGTAAACTGCCTAATTTGATGACATTTCCGGTAAAATCCAGGATCTCCAGATAAGGCGTGGCGCGATAGGCACCTCGAATGTGCACATAGGGCGCCAGGTTAACTTCCAGCTTCATGTTTTGAAGCATAATGTTACACAAACCTTGAATCTGCTGTTTCAAAACGGTGCGTACCTCGGAAGGCGAACTGATATAATGCGATACCCCGCCACCATTGCGGGCAAGCTCATCCAGGAATTCGTCGTTCCAGTCTTCGCCAATCCCAAAGGCCGATATGGTGATCCCCTCAGACGCCGCCTGACGTGCCTCCCTTAAGGATTGCAATTCATCTCCATAGGTGCGCCCGTCAGTCAAGAGAATGACATGGTTGACCATATCGGCGGCAGCATAGCGCTTGACTTCATTCAGACCAGCTAACAAACCTTGATAAATTTCCGTGCCGCCACCGGGGATCATAGAGGCGATAGCCGACTTGAAGTTCCGTGCATTTTCTACTAACTCCGATGGCGCCAAAACCTCAGCCCGATCGTTGAAGGTGATCAATGCCAAACGATCCGTGGGAGCGAGGTTTTCCAGCAAATCGGCAGCCGCAATTTTCACATTCTGGATCCGCGCACCACTCATAGAGGTGCTGCAATCAACAACCAGGGCCATGTTCAGGTGCTGCCGTATGGACGCCGTTTCCTGTTCAGAGTGTGGGCGGATATCCACAAGCACATAGACAACCTGTGAGACGTCCAACGGGGCTAAAGTAGTGCGGCTTTGCAGCAATTCCAACACGACAGGAGCATTTTCGGATAACCCGCGCCGTTCCCGTTGGCGGTCATAAGCAAGACGTAGAGCTTTATCACGCAAGACCTCATAGGCTTCTTGTATCTGGCGAAAGCGTTCCACATCGCCATGCCCGCTATCAGGATGATACTCGCGCGCTCCCTGACGATAAGCCTGTTTGATCGCCTCGTCATCCGCATCTGGCGTAACACCCAATATGGCGTAATAGTCTTTCTGTGCGTCAATGAGGGCCATTGAAATCCTTACTCTGGTTTGTGCCAGACTTCGACCAGAATGACGGTAATATTATCGTTACCACCGGCGACATTCGCCGCTGCAACGAGTTGCGCACAGGCTTGCTGGGGTGTGGCAGCTTGTTCAATTAAACGCCAGATTTCCGCTTCCGCAACAAAGCCCCACAGTCCATCGCTGCACAGTAACAAGCGATCTCCCGGTACAAGCGCGTACGTCAAAATATCAATTTCCAAAGCCCCGCCTTGCCCGACAGCACGGTACAACACATTGCGTTGTGGATGGATGGCAGCTTCCTCCTCGGTGAGTTGTCCCATCTCCATTAGACGGTTTACCAGAGAGTGGTCTTTTGTCAACTGTTTAGGAGGCTGCCCAACACGCAAAAGATAAGCGCGGCTATCACCCACATGGCCGATAAATAGCCGATCTCCCAGAATCATGGCGCAAGTCAAGGTGCTCCCACTTCCGGGCAGATCACGGCTCACAACTCGATTGGCCTGCGAGATGGCTTCACGCATCACATCGGTCAAAGACGGCTGGGTACCGCCACGATCCACACCACCGATCAAAGGCATATAAACTTGTGAGAGCAAATGCCCGCCGGCTACCCGCAGGGCCAGCGAGCTGGCCATTTCTCCTGATTGATGTCCCCCCATCCCGTCAGCGAGCATAAAGAGTCCGAAAACCGGCACGGCATTGTCCGCTTCATGCTCGCTAGAAATGACAAAGAGCGCATCTTCATTATGATCCCGGACACGCCCTACATCTGTAGCCCACCCGACAGCAAAGACGCCGGACGCTTCCCAGTGTCGCCGGGCCTCCCCAGATGGCGATGTCGGTGTCTCGGTGAGTGTGGCCGCTGTCTCGGCAGCAGTCCCGGGTTTCTTAAAAATATCCGGAGCAGTATGCTCTTCTTGTTCTTGCTTTTCAGATTGGCCGAATATCCTTCGCAACCAGGCTTTCAAGTTTGCCATGCCATCCCCCATTTTTTGAAATTACGCCGGGAAAGCGTATACATAATGGTCAGCAGAGCCGACATAAATGATCCCTTCGGCGACTTCCGGTGTCCCTGTAATCGGACCATCGGTTTGATAGTGCCAACGCACCTTTCCCGACAGAGCATCGAAGCAATAAAGAATGCCGTCTACCCCACCAATATAAAGGTTGCCCTCATAAACACTCGCCCCACCGGTGACCTGATTTTCTGTCTGATGACGCCAGACAACGCGCCCTTCATCGGCATCCAGGGCATAAATGAAGCCATCCACGGAACCGAAAAAGACCATACCTTTCCACACCGCAGCAGTGGAGACAATGCTCCCACCGGTGCGATATTTCCACGCCGCCCAACCGGAACGCACATCCACAGCGTAGAAATTCGTGTCCAGCGACCCGATGAAGATCAGCCCGTTGGCCATAACCGGTGCGGCCAAAAAGCCTCGCCGTGCACGAAAACGCCAGCGCAACTCACGGTTAAGACTAAGAGCATACACAACACCCATCTGACATGCGAAAAGGATCAGATTCTCGGCCACCAACGGACGCGAGCGGATTTCTCCATCCGCAGCATACGTCCACGCACGCCGACCCGACATCTGGTGAATGGCATAGATTTGCCGATCGTCCGAGCCGATGAAAATATGCCCCAATTCTCCATAGGGAGATGAGTAAATACGCCCTTGCGTAGGGGTCGTCCACAACAAGCGGCCAGTTTTTACATCTACCGCGTAGACCACTTTATCTATCGAGCCGAAAACGACCATGCCCTCCGACACCCAGGGTTTGGATACGATGCCGGCCTCGGTCGGATATTTCCACTTAAACTTTCCGGTTTCACGATCCAGGGCGTAAATGTTGTGATCATACGAAGGCACAAGAACCATGTCTTCGTCCACGGCGACGGTGACCGACCCCCGCACCTCGTCCTCACAGGCAAATTTCCACACGGGTTTGACAGCATTGCTCTCGAAGGCCGCCGTTTCCCCTTGAATACTGCCGGCCTTCGTCGGCGCGCCGACAATCAGGGCGCGCCGGAATTCCTCTGCCGATCCCCAACGCTTGTTGATATCATACTCCAATGCCTTGTCAATCGCCTCGACCAGCTCGCGAGAGACGGTAGGGTTTGTTCGATGAATCGGACGCTCGTGGAAGGAAAAAGGCGGTTCCAGACGTGGGTCCTGCTTGCTCAAAAGGTGATGGAGTGTGGCCCCGAGCGCGTAGATATCGCCACGCGGCTCAGCGATGCCCCGATATTGTTCGGGGGGAGAATAGCCCTCGGTTCCAATCATCGTGCCTTTCTCGCCACTTTGGAAGAGCTTGGCAATACCGAAATCTACCAGGCGAATCCGATCATGATCGTCCAACATGATATTCGAGGGCTTCAAATCGCGGAAAATGATCGGCCGAGGCTTGTGATTGTGCAAATATGAAAGCACTTCACATAATTGTATAGCCCAATCTACCACCTGACTCTCCGGGAAAAATCCTTCTGTCTCTGCCAGACGCGCCTCAAGGTCCTTCCCGCTCACAAACTCCTCGACCAGATAACAGCGTGAGCCTTCAGTAAAATAATCGTAGACTTGCGGGATCGCCGGGTGGCTCAATGTCGCCAGAATGCTGGCTTCGCGTTCAAAGTTGCGCACAATCATCTGACGCATTTGTGGATCCGTGGCAGTGTTGATCATTTCCTTCACCGCACACAGGCGCAAGACGCCGGGGAAACGCAAGTCCTGCGCCTTGTAAACGGCCCCCATCCCACCAATCCCGATAACTCCCAATATCTTATAGCGTCCCTGAAGTTGCGCCCCCGCCGGCAACAACCCTTCAGAAGAGATTTGCGGCTTCGGAGCGACCTCACGTGTTTCACCGGCGCCCGGTGGGTGCTGTATCTTGGTGGCCCCGCTCTCCGCAGCCGGTGCAGGGGAAACAACAGTCGTTGCAAGTGATGGTTCGGGCGACAATGGTTGGCGCAGGCGTTGTGAAAGGCCACGCATCCGTCGGGTTTCAAAACCAGCGGGCGTTATTTCATCCTGTTTTGATTCGGGTTTCTGATCCCCCATCCTCGACAATCCTTTTCCACAAACACCGTGACTAATTATACAAAAATCTGCAAAAAGACCCGGCAGGTTTCCGCATCGGTCAAACATCATCAGCAGTTGCTTGAATTGTACAACAGAACCGCCGAAAGTGCAAAACCCTAATGCGATAGCCTTATCACTCTACCCCACAAAACACTTGTTCTTACAGAAACTTGTGATATTCTTTATATAATCCAGTGATGGGGGACACAATGCCGGCCCAGGGGGGCTGACGATCCCGTCGAGAGAAATCTGTGCTACACTGAGATTACTAAACAAGGGGCAAGCTCATGCAAGTGATACCAGCCGCCATCCCGATGGATATTGAACTCGAGTGCGGAAAATGCGGGCATCGTCAATCGTTCACGCTTCCAACGCCTGTCTGTAGCGTTTGTAAGCACGATTGGATGGAAGTTCGTTATGACTATGATCGCATCCGCCGTCTCTGGCCGGACATTCTACGTCAACGGCCTTTTACCATGTGGCGCTACCGCGAGCTATTGCCGGTCCGGCGCGATGACTTCCAAATCACAATGGGAGAAGGTGGCACGGCTTTGTTGCGTGCCAACAATTTAGGGATGATGCTCGGAGCGCCCAATCTTTTCATCAAAGACGAGCGTCAGAATCCGACGAATTCCTTCAAAGACCGCCAGGCCGCTATGGTCATCTCCATGATGAAAGAGGCCGGCATCACCGAGCTGGTCGTCGCTTCCACCGGCAATGTGGCAATTTCCTATTCCGCGTATTCAGCCCATGCCGGCATCAAACTGTGGACCTTCTTGCCCAGTCTGGTCCCGCCGGAGAAGATGCGCGAAATCGCCATCTATGGCAGCGAGGTTGTCAAAGTCACCGCCAACTACGATGTGGCCAAAAAGGTCGCCGCAGAGTTTGCCGAACACCGGGGAATCCTGGTTGATCGCGGCATCCGTAATACAGGCACACGCGAGAGTATGAAAACCGTCGCCTTTGAGGTCGCCGAACAGCTCGCAGCACAATTGGGGCCGCCACAGCCGGGCGTCCCCTGGCGCACTCCAGATTGGTACATCCAGGCCGTCAGCGGGGGGATGGGGCCGGTGGGCTTCTGGAAGGGTTACGAGGAAATGTATCAAATGGGATTGATCAACCGCCTGCCCAAACTGGCCATGATCCAGGCCGAAGGGTGCGCTCCGATGGTCAATTCCTTCCGCAAAAAACTGCCGGTTGCCGAGGTCGTGACCGAGCCGGCCACCCGTGTCATCACCATTGCAACCGGCGCACCTGGACCGGCTTACGAATATCTGTACCGCGTGGTTCAGGAACACGGCGGCATCTTCGAATCCGTCACGGATGAGGAAACGTTCAGGGCGCTGCACATTCTGGCAAAAATGGAGGGATTGTCCATGGAGCCGGCCGCCGCGGCAGCCTTTGCCGGATTGTTCAAATTGCTCAATATGGGCATCATCAACCGCAACGACACCGTCGTGGTCTGCTGCTCCGGGCACACCTTCCCTGTGGAGAAATTCTTACTCGAAGAAGACTGGCTAAAGGTCGTACCGGCAGGTCCCGAAGCTCTGGAAACACCACCCCCCGAAGCTGTTGCACAAGCCCCGGTCACCTCAACCAGCTTCCTGGGAGCGCTCGATCAACTGGACAAGCGCGTGCGCCAGATTGCTATCGTCGAAGATAACGTCGAGGCGGCACGCTTATTAAGACGCATCCTGCAAACGCACGGCGAATTCCAAATCGTCGAAGCCCACACCGGCAAAGAGGGTTTGACCCTCATTCGAGAAACTCATCCCGATCTGATTTTGCTGGATCTGATGATGCCGGATATGGATGGCTTCGCCGTAATTGACCATCTCAAGGCCGACCTGCGCCTCAAGGACATACCGGTTATCGTCATCACTGCCAAGGAACTCAACCTCAAAGATCGGCAGCGACTCCAGGGGCAGATTCAGATGCTTTTGCAGAAGGGGTCGTTTATGGACGAAGATCTCTTGCAAGAGATCAACGCGCTTTTAGGAAAAGGCAATGAGGACAAATGACGAAGATATTGTATGTTGAAGATGATCTATCCAGTCAACGTCTCGTCCAACGTATTCTGACGGCTGAAGGCTTTGAAGTCATCATCGCCGACAATGGATTGGCGGCCATTGAAGCAGCGCAACGCGAAAAACCGGACCTGGTGCTGATGGACATCAACATCAGCGGGCTGGATGGCTATGAAGTGACCACGCGCCTGCGCACGATCAGTGGTTTGGGACAAGTTCCTATCATCGCCGTCACAGCGGCGACACTCCGGGGTGACCGGGAACGTGCGTTGGTGGCCGGCTGCAATGGCTATATCCCCAAACCCATTGATGTTGACCGTTTCAGCGATCAGATTCGCGCCTATATGGTAGGGCTGGAAGATAAAGTCGGCACACCAGAAGAAAGAGCGCAATATTTGTTGGAATACAACCAACGCCTGGTCAACCGTCTCGAAGAAAAAGTCCGTGAGTTGGAAAAAGCCAATGCGGAGTTACAGCGGGTCGAGAAGATGAAGTCGGATTTTGTCGTGCTGGCCGGGCACGAGCTGCGCACGCCGCTGACCGTGATTTACGGTTATCTGCAAATCCTGCGCGCCAATCCGGCCATCCCCGGCGACGAGGAGACAGAAGGCAGCCCGCGCCATCTGCTTTCCAAAGTATCAGAGGCCGTCAAGCGTCTCAGCGAGGTCATTCAGGACATTCTTAACGTCTCGCTCATTGACGCCAACCGCCTGGACCTCTCGCGGGAGCCGGTTTTTCTCAATTCTGTCATTCAGTCGGTGCTCCATAACCTGCGCAGCTTTGGCCCGCAACGCAACCTGATCTTTGAAATCGGACAGGGGATCAAAAAAGCGCCGGTTATCGAAGGCGATCCACGCCGACTCCATCAGGCTATCGGCAACATCGTCAGCAATGCCATCAAATACACCCCCGAAAACGGCACCATCACGATTGACGCCGAAATGCTGGAAGACGTCGTCCACCTGTGGGTGAAGGATACCGGTGTAGGCATCCCGCCGCAAGAACTGACCCACATCTTCGAACGTTTCTATGTTTTGGAGGATGTATCCCTGCACCGTTCAAGCAAGACTGCCTTCAAAGGGGGCGGGTTGGGGCTGGGACTGGCGGTGGCCAAAGGAATCATCGAGGCGCACAACGGGAAAGTGTGGGCCGAAAGCCCCGGCCATGACGAGGTCAAGTGTCCCGGCAGCACCTTCCATATTCTGCTGCCTATTGGTTCACCGTTCACCACCTCGACGACAACAGAGACACGAGAGTAGCGATCGTTTATCAACGGATTGAACGGGTTTTATAGGATTTTATCATTCTCGTTATAATGACTTTAACTGGCTGCGAGCGGGTTGTCAGATCCGCGTTTCTCGTTAAAAACGGGGAACTGGCGTTCCCCGCGGAGCAAGCATGATAAGGCCCTAATGGGTTTTATCCGAAGGGTTGCCCATTTCGCGTTTTGTGGTAGAATTTCGCTCGTACATGGTGGCTGTGGCCTAATGGTTAAGGCTCCTGACTGTGACTCAGGCAACTGTGGGTTCGAGTCCCACCAGTCACCCCAAAGCCGGGCCTTGTGTCCGGCTTTTTATATCGGGTCCCCGTGGCGCAATGGACAGCGCACCTGGCTTCGAACCAGGGGGTTGTGAGTTCGAGTCTCACCGGGGACTCACGCATTTTTACCCCCTTGACTTTCTTTGTCTTTCCCCGGCCTTTCGGACAAGGATGATAAGGCCCTGTACTTCTGATTTGCGTATCTACCAAACCATAGTATGATACAACATAAAGCGACGCAAGGCTGAAAACGCCTGCGCAAAAATCACGTTTTGGGAGGTTGACATGCCACTGTTTCGTAATTTCGGAGTACCCGAGTTAATTTTGGTGCTTGTGTTGGCCTTGATCATTTTTGGCCCCGGCCGGGTTGCGCGCCTGGGAAGTGAACTGGGGAAAGGCATCCGCGGCTTTAAGGAAGGTTTGCAACCCACCAAACCCAAGGAAGAAACTGAAAAGACCGAGTCCGACAGCTCTTCAGACGAAGCATAAAACCAGTGCTACCACGCCGATCGAGTTGCCGCCGGCTGCTCTCCCACCGGCGGCTTGATTTGAATACGCATACAACTGCCACTGTGGAGATACAGGATGGAGTTTCTCAATATCGGAGGCGGTGAACTCCTTGTCATTGTGCTGTTAGCCATCATCCTTTTCGGTCCAGAGGATATCCTCAAGATGATGCGAAAAATAGGAGAGTATGTGCGCAAAATCCAGCAGATGTGGGCGCAAGTCTCCTCAGGCCTGAAAGGCGAGTTCATCACCGAAGATCTCGTCCCCGAAGAAATCCAGGAAACCATCAAAGAAACGCAGGCTTCCGTCGCAGAAGTGGGTCAGACACTCGCCGAAGTGAAAGCGGTCGCTGAAGCTGACCTCAGCGAAACCCATGCTGCCGTCCAGGAAGTCAAAACGACCCTGGAAGCCGTCTCTTCCACGGTCACGGCCGGCGTCAGCGAAGTTCCCAAGGCCCTGGCGGATGACCTCTCCAAGCTGGAGACGCCACAGGCCGAAGTTGCCGCCGAAACAACACCCATCAACGAGGGGGAAACTGTACGATGACCGAAGCCGAGATGACCCTCCTCGACCACATTCAAGAATTGCGCCAGCGGCTCTTCCGCATGGTCATCGCTATCGTTGTGGCGACTATCGCGGCCTCGCTGGTTGTGGATTACGTGGTTGCCTGGCTCGTCAAGCCCTTAGGCGGTGCCATCGTTGTCGCACTGAGTCCAACCGAAGCGCCGATGACTTATTTCAAAATCGCCCTGGGGCTTGGTTTTGGGGCCTCGCTGCCTTACATTCTGTATCAAATCTATGCCTTTGTCGCGCCGGGATTGTTTGCCCATGAGCGCAAAACTTTCTTGCTGGGACTCCCGGCCGTCTTGATCTTCTTCATCCTCGGTGCAATATTCACGTTGCAAATTCTGGTGCCCGTCAGCATGCCCGTCTTGATGGGCTTCTTTGGGACGGTCATCACGCCTACCTATTCCCTGGAAAAGTATCTCGGTTTTGTGACCACACTGGTATTGTGGATGGGGCTTTTGTTCCAGACGCCGCTGGTGATCTATGTAATCGCGTTGCTCGGCGTGGTGACCCCCCAGCAGCTCCGCCAGGCATGGCGGGTGGTCGTCTTCGTGGCGGCGATCTTTGCCGCGGTGGTCACACCGACCACCGATCCGATCACGATGCTGTTGGTCACCGGGCCGTTTATCGTCCTCTATTGGCTGGGGATTCTCCTGGCAAGCCTGGCAGCAAAACAACGCGCGCGGCGTATGGCAGCCGCAGAAGCTGAATCAGAAGCCGACTCATAAAAAATGGCTTATCGTGGAAAACAAGAGGTTGCTCCCGCGTATTGTGAGCTGGTTGTTCAAGCCGCGTGCGATCAAGTTTCCACCCATACTGTGGGGGGCACTGTGGCTCAGTCTCCTTGTGACTATTGCGGCACTCCTCACCCGCCCCACCCCTCCCCCCATCGAGCGTGAGGTCGAGCGGGTTGTCATCATCACGGCAACCCCGCCGCCTTCTACCTGGTATATTCCTACCCCCGTGCCCGGCGCGCCACCGATTACCCCCACACCGGTCGGCAGTGGCGGCACGCTGGCGTTTACAATGCGCCACAATGGCAACAGTGACATCTATCTAATCTCCCAAAATACCGGCAATTTGCTGCGGCTCACCTTTGACCCCGCCGAAGACCGCGACCCGGCATGGTCACCGGATGGCCGGTACATCGCCTTTGCGTCGCGCCGCAGCGGCAACTGGGACCTCTATCTGATCGAAATGCAGGCCGGCACAGTCATCCGCCTGACACGCTCGCCGGACTACAAAGCAGCCCCCACCTGGTCTCCCGACGGGAAATGGTTGGCCTACGAGGCTTACGTGGGCGAAAACCTGGATATTTACATCCTCAATGTTGACAGCGGCGCAAGTCAGCAGCTCACTTACGATGCAGCTCCGGAGTATTCGCCGGCCTGGTCACCCGACGGACGCCATATCGCCTTCACAGCTTATCGCAACAGCAACAAGGATTTGTACGTTATCTCATTGGACGACGGCACCATCGTCAACATGACCAATACGCCCGATGAGAACGAGGACTACGCCGCGTGGTCACCCGATGGACGGTATCTGACCTACTCTGCCGGCGTGCCGGGCAACGAAACGATCTGGAAAATTCCCTTCGACAAGGAAGCCCTCATGACCGGTATGGTGCGCCCAAGTCTCTTTGGCGTTGGGGGACAGCCCACCTGGTCACCGGACGGGCGTGCGCTGGCCTTCATCTTCCGGCAGCAGAACAAATCTTACCTGATCGCCGCCGATACCACCGGCTGGGGGCTGGCGCAGGAAGGATACAGCACAACCGATTGGATGGATACACCATCGTGGACCACGACGCCACTCAACGCCGAATTAGAAGCACGCCTCAAAAAGCGTATGGGCGAACAAGATGCGCCGCTGTATACCGAGCTGTTGTCGTCGGCCAACCCCGAAAAGTATCATTTGGTCGGCCTACCGAACGTCAACGGCGGTGACAATACGGAAATGCTCAGTGAAAGGGTCAACGACAGCTACAACGCGCTGCGTAAAGCCGTGGAAGAGCAAACCGGATGGGATTATCTGGCAATTCTCGGCGATTCGTGGCGTCCGATGAACCACACACCACGCCCCGGTCAGGGACGCATTTCCTGGCATGTATGTGGACGCGCGATTGACATCAACCAGGGGTATCTCAGCAACAAGCAGATCGAACTGGTCCGCGAGGACATCGGCGGGGTCACGTATTGGCGCGTCTTCATCAAGGCGAAGGAACAGGACGGTAGCCTGGGTGAACCGCTGCGCGTCGCGCCGTGGGATTTGTTGGCACGTTCCAAAGGCGGCCTGGCTACGGCGCAAGGAGGCGAACTCAAAGCCGAGATTCCCAAAGGTTATTATGTGGATTTCACCACCATCGCCGCCGACTATGGCTGGGAACGGCGCAACGCGCTCTCCAACTGGCGCGAGTCTTATTATGATGTGGAATGGTGGCACTTCCAGAAAACCGAAGGGCTAAGCTGGTATGAGTGTATGGTGGAATTATATACCACAGAGGCTATTTCGGATTCCTATGGCATCCTGCCGTGGTGGACAAAGCGACCGGAGTGGGAGATACAGAGTATGCCGTAGGTGTGAGAAATGGGTAGTGAGTTCGGCTGATTTTCAGATTTCGTCGAGCAGCGCCTGGATTTCTGTCTGGAAGCGGGGGACGGAGAACCGCTCGGCATTGGCGCGGCAGGCAAGAGGATCCACACGCTCCGCGTCAAAGGCTAATACAGCTTGCACGAGTGATTCCGGCGTCGGCTCACGGAAAAATGCCCCGGTTTCACCTTCAACAATCGAATCGAGCGCGCCCCCCGCGCCATAAGCAATCACCGGACGCCCCGCCGCTTGTGCCTCCAATGGGGCAATCCCAAAATCCTCGCGCCCCGGGAAAATAAACGCTTTGCAACGCGCCAACAAATCCGGCAAATCCTCATCGGGAACATAGCCCAAGAAGGTGATGTTGGGTTTTGCCAATGCTTCCAATGCCTCACGGTCGCGTCCGCTGCCGGCAATGCGCAGCGGCAGGCCGAGCTGATTGAAAGCCTGAACGGCAAGGTCAATGCGCTTGTAAGGGATCAGCCGTGAAACAATGAGATAGTAGTCCTCGTGGTGGGGCAGCGGGCGAAATCGCGTCACATCCACCGGTGGGTAAATGATGATCGCGTCACGGTGATAATAGCGGCGGATACGCTCCTGAATTTCGGTAGAGATGGCAACGAAGTGCGTGGTGGAGCGCTGAGCAACGCGGTAGTCCCAGCGGCGCAACAGAGCCACCACCGGCTTGAGCAGAGCTTTCAAGACACCCGGCAAGTTCTCACGGGCCGCATAGGCGTCAAACTCCCAAACATAGCGCGTCGGTGCAAGACAGTAGCACACCTGCGGGGTGTCGCCAGCACGGACGCCGTGGCAGAAGCCACTCTTGTTGCTGAGAAGCACATCGTAGCCCTGACGTACATCCAACAGCGCAAAAGCCAGGGCATACAGAGGGAAATACCACTGGTGATGCCGGTAGATGCCCGGCAGGCGGTCCATCCAGGTCGTGCGGATGTCCCACCTCCGATAGGCAGCCGGCATTTTCTCACGCCAGTACATGCTGGTATACACCGGCGCATCGGGGAACTGCGCGACCAGGTGTTCCAGCACCCGTTCCGCGCCACCATACTGATTCAGCCAGTCATGAATCAAAGCAATTCGCCTCACGATTCACGCCTCACGTATCATGCCTCACGCTCCCCATGAGTCGGCAACGTGTCCAACGTTTCTCCGTGGAGGGCGCGGCGCAATGCCTCACGGTCGTCCCAGGGATATTCGACGGTGCCGAAACACATGCTTTGTTCGTGCCCCTTACCACAGGCCAACACGATGTCGTCAGGTTGCGCCATCCGCACGGCATGCAGCAACGCCGCGCCACGGTCCGGTATGCGCCAGAAATCCACGCCCTCGACGCGCGAATGATGCCGTACTCCCTCTGCCATTTCGGCAAGGATGTCGTCCAGCGGCTCCGTGCGCGGGTCCTCGGCAGTCAGCACAATAAGGTCGGCCAACTCTCCGGCGACTTCGCCCATCATGCGACGTTTTTCACGGTCACGCAGGCCGGCCGAGCCAAAAACGACGATAACACGGCCCTTCCCGGCAACCCATTGCCGCGCGGTCAACAAAGCCACACGCAAAGCGTTGGGCGTGTGCGCAAAATCCACAATCGCGGTGAAGGGTTGCCCTTCGTCAATGCGCTCCATGCGTCCCGGTATGCCTGAGATTGCCGCTACACCTTCGACAACCGCGTCGCGCGATATCCCCAGCGCCAATGCTGCCGACGCCGCCGCCAGGATATTGCTCACGTTAAACGCGCCCACCAGTGGCGACGACAACCTCACCGTTCCCCAGGGGCTGCGCAGCACGGCACGGATGCCCTGCGGCGTATAGACAATATCCGTCGCCGTCACATCTACATCCGGGGAATCCAGGCCATAGATCACCTGCTGTTCCACAGGAATGGCGCGCAGGTAGTCGAAAGAACCGGGATCGTCACGGTTGAGTACGGCGACCTTCGGGACATCGGGTTTGCGCGCCGCCGTCGCCAGACTGCGGAAGAGCGTGGCTTTCGCCTCACGGTAGGCTTCCCAACTGCCATGGGCAGTCACATGCTCGTGGGTAATGTTGGTGACCACGGCGACATCGAAATCACACCCCGCAAGGCGTTGCTGCGCCAGGCCCTCTGATGTAGTTTCCAGGACGGCATGCGTTGCGCCGGCTGCCACCATTTGCGCCAGGTAGTCCTGCACCTCGCCGGATGGCGGCGTTGTAGTGTGCAGGCCGGTATCCAGGCTCAACGCTCCGATCCGTGCGTTGACGGTGCTGATCATGCCGGTTTCATGGCCGGCAGCACACAGGATAGCATAGAGCAGATTTGTCGTCGTCGTCTTGCCGTCGGTGCCGGTGACACCGAACAAAGTCAGCTGGCGCGATGGGAAGCCGTGCCAGGCGGCGTGTAGCCATCCCAACGCCCGACGCGCGTTCGCCACACGCAAGTAGGGCAAATCGGACGGCAAATCCAGGGTTAGCGCAGGCCGTTCGATGACCACGGCAGCCGCGCCGGCCCGCAGCGCGGCAGGTATAAAGCGATGTCCGTCCACATGCACACCGGGAACTGCAACAAAGACAAATCCGGGCTTCACCTGACGGGAATCGTCGGTGATTCCGGCAATCGGCGTATCGCCACGACTTTCCAGCACTTCTGGCACCGCTGCGCGCAATGCACTGAGCAACATAGCACCCCCTTGAAAACAACCGCTAATCTACGCGAATCCTTCGTTGCCGGATAATCTTACTACAGCTTGCGTACAGCGCCAAATGGAGGCACTTTTCACCGCGTCAAAACTGCGGGACTCGCCAAGAGGAGGGATTTGACAATTCGACAAACTGGAGAAAATGGTTTATTTATCAGCCAAGTTAAACTTTAGGAGGAGAGAGATGTTTGCAGAGTGTCCAGAGTGTGCTGCCGAGATTCCACTGGCTATGGATGCCATCGTCCACGAGATCGTCGTGTGCCCCGATTGCGGGACCGAGCTTGAGATCGTCAGCCTCGATCCCCCCGCGGTAGATTATGCGCCGCAGGAAGAAGAAGACTGGGGGGAGTAAGGAGTCCATCACCATGAGCAAAGTGGGTATCTTGTGTTCCCGTATTCGCGTCGAAGAGAAACTGCTCATCACCGAACTGCAAAATCGCGGCGTTGATTTCGACATCATTGACGACCGCGAGGTCATCTTCGACATCCAAAAGAACGGCTGGCAATACGATGTCGTCCTCGAACGTTGTATCAGCCATTCCCGCGCGCTCTACGCGCTGCTTCTGTTCCGCGATTGGGGTGTTCCCACCGTCAACACCTATGAGGTCGCCGAAAACTGCGGCAACAAGTTGCTGACCACAAGCGCTCTGGTGCGCGCCGGCATCCCCACCCCACGCACGATGGTTGCCTTCACGCCGGAATCGGCACTCGAAGCCATCGAGATGATAGGGTATCCGGTGGTGCTCAAGCCCGGCGTCGGCTCGTGGGGGCGGCTGCTCTCCAAGATCAACGACCGCGACGCCGCCGAAACGGTGCTCGAACATAAGCAAATTCTCGGCTCTTATCATCATTCGATCTACTACATCCAGGAATACATCCACAAGCCGGGACGAGACATCCGCGCCTTCGTCGTAGGAGATGAGACCATCGCCGCCATCTACCGCGCTTCATCCCACTGGATCACCAACACGGCGCGCGGTGGCGTGGCCTCCAAGTGTCCGGTGACGCCGGAGCTAAACGCGCTATGCGTGGCCGCCGCTAAAGCTATCGGCGGGGGTGTCGTTGCCCTCGACATCTTCGAGGATGAGCATCGGGGTCTGCTGGTGAACGAAATCAACTACACGATGGAGTTCCGCAACAGTATTGACACCACGGGGGTCAACATCCCGGCAAAGGTGATTGACTACACGCTGCAAGTCGCCAGGTCATAAAATCATAGGACTTACGCGATTGTGTCCATTTTCCACCGCAGAGGACGCCGAGAAATAACAAAATCTCAGCACTCTCTGCGTGCTCTGCGGTAAAGTTCCGCCAGTTTGTGTAAGTCCTGATCCTGTAAAGCCTGCCCCAAAAGAGCAACGACGATGCTAACGCCCGATGACAATCAAGCAGACGACCTGTTGCAAGGTCTGGTCGAACGCTACAGCCCTTCCACCCAGGAACGCCCCGCCGTCGAGTATCTGGTGGGGCGGATGGCGGCGCTCGGTTTCCGTGCTTATATAGACGGCGCGGGCAACGCCGTAGGTGAGATCGGCGACGGGGAGCGTGCCGTCCTGCTGCTCGGCCATATTGATACCGTGCCCGGCTTCATCAACGTGCGTCGTGAAGGGGGGCGACTTTACGGGCGCGGCGCGGTGGACGCCAAAGGCCCGCTGGCGACATTCGTCATGGCGGCAGCACGAGCCGGGGTCACAAACGGGAAACGGATCATCGTCGCAGGTGCAGTGGAAGAGGAAGCCGCCACTTCCAAAGGCGCGCGCTTCCTGCTGGACAAACTCACGCCTGAAGCCGTCATCATCGGTGAGCCAAGCGGCTGGGATTGCGTGACCACAGGTTACAAAGGGCGATTGCTGGTGCAATACATCCTCACCCGTGAGATTGGGCACACCGCCGGGCCTGAAACGAACGCCTGCGAAGACGCTTTCGCGTTCTGGCGTGCGGTGACGGAGTACGCCGCCGCCTGCAATGCCGCACGGCCACGGGTCTTCGAGCAGCTCACGCCCTCGCTGCGTGCCATGCACTCCGAGGATGACGGCTTTCTACAAACGGCAACGCTCACATTAGGCTTCCGTCTTCCGCCCAACATAGACACCGACGCGCTGGAAACGACGCTGTGCACGCTGGCCGGAGACGCAACGTTGGGCTTCAGTGGACGTGAGGTCGCCTATCACGCCGCGAAGAACACGCCGTTGGCGCGCGCCTTCGTCAAAGCCATTGACGCTGAAGGTGGGCGCATCCAGTTCAAGGTCAAAAGCGGCACTTCGGATATGAATGTCGTCGGCCCGGTGTGGAATTGCCCCATCCTGGCCTACGGGCCGGGCGACTCGGCACTCGATCATACCCCACACGAATCCATTGAGCTGAACGAGTACCACAAGGGGATCGCGGTGCTGACGCGGGTGTTGAAGGATGTTGGGAATTAGGGATTGGGGATTAGGAGGAGGAATTACCTATGATCATCATTGATGCTGATACCCATATAGCCCCCACCGGTGGGGCGTTTGCCCTGGAAGAACATCTCAAGCGGATGGAGCGCGCCGGCATTGATAAAACGCTCACCTGGCTCAAGCCGGATTATCACGGCACCGAGATCGAGGGCCACAACCGCTACGTCTACGAAGCTATGCGTCGGTATCCCGACAAAATCCTCGGCTTCGGCTGGGCCGATCCCACCGTGAGCGTCGAACACGCCAAAAAGATGGTCAGAGTTTGTGTGGAAGAGTATGGTTTCTACGGGGTGAAACTCAACGGCGCGCAAAACAACTACCGCATTGACGATCCTGTGCTGGCGCTCCCCGTTATCGAAGAAATCGCCAAAGCCGGTGTGATGCTGGCGTTCCACATCGGCGCGGACTTCTATGAGAACACCCACCCCTTCCGGGCGGAGCGCGTGGCGCGGATGTATCCCGAAATGCCTGTGTTGATGGTTCATATGGGGATGATGAACCGGGATATGAATCAGGCGGTCGTCGAAATCGCCCAACGCTGCCCGAATATGTACCTCGTCGGCAGCTCAACCACCGAACCGGCTATTATGCACGCCATCAAAACCCTCGGCGCGGAGCGGGTCCTCTTCGGCACCGACGCACCCTTTCAACGCCCACACGTCGTCCGCGCCACCTACGAGGCCGCGCTGGCCGACGATGTGACACCCGCCGAACGCGATTTGATCATGGGCGGCAATGCGGCGAAGCTGTTCAACCTTTAACGAGGATTTTGCAATTCCGCGCTCCGCTTGAAGAATTCGCGGGTGAGGAACGGCACGACCTGATCGGCTTTGACCGCCGCGATGTACTCCGCCAGATTATCAACCTCCAGTTGGCGCAGAGCAAGGCCCTTTTCGCGCGTGGCGGGACGAGCGTCGCCGGCGTAATGATTGGGGTAGTTCGCGTACCACCAGATGCCGGTATACGTTGCCGGCACATGGTGCAGCCGGTTGAGGGGCAGCGCCGGCTCCGCCGGAACGCGCGTCATATCCACCAGCTCCGGGTAGTTCGCCAGGGTGATGGATGTTTCACATTCGCAGGCGTGGCCGTGCAGCTCGGTCTCCACGATGGCTTCCCAGCGTGCCTGCCGCTCCGGCGTGAGGCCCTCCGGCAGATACAGGGAGTACGGTTTCTCCTCCCACAACGCACACTGCGCCAGGAAATGCAGCAGATGTATGTTGCCCCCGTGCCCGTTGAAAAGGATGATCTTCTTGAAGCCATTGCGGCCGATTTCATCGCAGACGCCCTGGATGACCTCCAACAGCAGCGTAGGTCTAAGCGTCACCGCGCCGGGGAAGCAGCGTGCCTCGTAAATCTGGCCGAAGTAAAACGGCGGGAAGACCACCGCCGGTTCACGCTCCGCCGCGATGCACGCGATCTTGTGCGCATTGAGGTAATCCGTGCCCAAGGGAAGATGCTCGCTGTGCTTCTCCAGCACACCCAGCGCCAGGATGCAGACACCCGTCGTGCGGACGGCTTCCGCAAACGCCGCCACAGTCAAGTTTTCCCATTGCATAGTCGTTCCTCCTTATAGCCGTCAGCCTTCAACGATTGGCTCTCAGCGTTATCATCTCCGGCTAAAAACGGGTAGCTGATGACTACTCCAACCATGCTTCGAAGACAGCCGCGACGTTCTCCGTCGGTACGTCGTTGCCCCATTCACACTGAGCAATGACGCCGCCGGTGCCATCGTCGAGGGCGCGGCGCACGCGCCGCACGCCCTCCTTTCAATGCAGAATTTGACTCAAAAAGCGTTTTGTTCGCTCATGTTGCGGGGCCGTAAACAGAAGCTCCGGTGTGGTGACTTCGATGATCTGCCCCTGGTCCATAAAGACGATGCGTTTGGCAGCCGCGCGGGCAAAGCCCATCTCGTGAGAGACAACGATCATCGTCATACCCTCGCGGGCCAAATCGAGCATCACATCGAGCACTTCCTTGATCATCTCCGGGTCGAGGGCTGAGGTCGGTTCGTCGAAGAGCATGATCTTCGGTTCCATCGCCAACGAGCGCGCAATGGCGACGCGCTGCTGCTGCCCGCCGGAGAGTTGCTCCGGGTAAGCGTCGGCCTTTTCGGGGATGCCGACCTTCGTCAGCAGACTGTGGGCCGTGGCGACAGCACGCTCGCGGTCCCATTTGTGCACGGTCATCGGCCCCAGGATGATGTTTTCGGTCACCGTCATGTGCGGGAAGAGGTTGAATTGCTGGAAAACCATCCCCACCTCGGCACGCATCTGATTGATTTGACGCTCGTCACCGCGAATCTCCACACCATCAATGCTGATCGAGCCGCTGGTAGGAGTCTCCAAACGGTTGATGCAGCGCAGCAAGGTGGACTTCCCCGATCCACTCGGCCCGATGATAACGACGACTTCTCCCCTCTCCACATCCAGGCTCACATCGTTAAGTGCGTGGATACGACCAAAACGCTTGTGTAAATTCCGAATCTGTACTATTGGCATTGTACTCATTCTATAGCTCCCCAAAATGGTCGGTAGATTGCTGATCATTCTCAATCTCTGATGATGTGGGTGCGTGCAAAACGGTCGTGCAGCGGCTCGCCAGTAGATGACCACAACATCCACAGCAGACTCAGGCCGGGCAAGGGCAGAATCAGGAACAGCAGCCGCCTGAACGCCTGCGACAGCGTCGGATGCGCGCCTTCGCCATCGGTAAGGCGCAATCCCACCGCCATCATCCCCGGCGTGCGTCCGGCGCGCGTCCAGAAAAACAGGACATAGACGGCGCCGAGGAGCACCATCACCACCAGCAAAACGAGATATGGCGATGCAAGGGGAATCACTGCGCCTATGGCCTGAATCAACCCATAGACGATCAGGCCGATAAAGTCCAGCACCACCAGGTCAACCACCCCACCGGCCAGGCGATGCATCAACGTCACCGGCTGCTCCTTGTTCTGGCGCGACATCCCCTGCTCGATGTAAAAGACGACGCGCGAGAAGATCAACGTCACCAGCAGGTAAACCAACGCCACCAGCGTATACGTCTCAAAGTAGGCGAAGGTGCGCGACGCATACTCGCGGCCCCGACGGAGCATATCGGAGATCGCCAGTACCGAGACCAACGACGAGTCTTTGAGCATGGCAATGAACTCGTTGCCGACCGGCGGCAGAATGACGCGCACCGCCTGAGGGATGATCACATAGCGCATCGCCTGCCCGCGTGTAAGCCCCAACGCACGGGCTGCCTCCATCTGACCTTTGGGGATGGATTGAATCCCACCCCGGAACGTCTCGCCGATGTACGCGCCATAACAGATCGTCAACCCCAGTACGGCAGAAACCTCCGGCCCCAGCCGAATGAAGCGGGACATCGCATAATAAATCCAAAACAACTGCGCCAGCAGTGGGATGCCGCGAATCACTTCAACATACAGCGAGGCCAGTGTATTGAAGGCCGGGTTGGTCGCCGTGCGCCCCAACCCCGCAATCAAGCCCAGGATGAGCGCGAGCGTCATCGAAACAATGGTGATCTGGAATGTGACCACTAACCCATCACCGATGAATTGCACAATCTCCCAATAGGGGTCGGGTTTGAGCACCGTCGCCCCGATGATGAAGACCATCGCCAGGATGATGGCGATCCACCAGGCGATCAGCAGGCTACGTTCACGCGGGATCAGCGCGCTGTCATCCTGTTGCCAGCCGTGTAGATGTGGAGCAGACTTGACTGTGTGTGACTCGACAGATTTCATAATTTCCCCCTCTTCTAAAAATGGTGATCAGGGATTCAGGACCGGGGATCAGGATACTGCTCACCCCCTACTCCTGAATTCCTTTCTAAAAGCAAAAGTTGAAAATACGTTAGAATCCGTTCAATCCATTGACAAATTTCCATTCGCCGGTAAACCAACGGTCTATTCCCCGGTCAGGTTCAAAATCATCAATCGCTCGTAGAAATCCTGAACAGGACGGCCGGCGGCCAATGCGGCCTGTATGGCGTCGGCGACCTCGTTTGGGCCATGGCCGCGCGCCCATTGAGGCAGATGCGCCACGTCGCTGATCAGGCCGAAGGGGTCGAAGCCCAGACGTGCGTAAGTAGTCCAGGGCAGATGGCCCGCCGCGACGGCAAACTCGAACAGGCCACTTGGCGCGCCGAGTGCCAACACCGTCGTGTAATCGTGATCCCACGCCCAGCGCATGGAGGCGCGCACCAACGCCGTGCCGATGCCCCGGCTAAAATAGCGCGGGTCGGCACCTTTGTAGATCGTCGGCGTACCCGCGCCTTCTTCGACTTCCTGTTGGAAGCTCTCCAACGTCCGTCCGACATGACAACAGGCATGGCACCATGCCGGCCCCGATAATTCCAGGTTCACCGAGCCGGTCATCTGCCGCCACCAGTCGGGGCGCCACCAGTGATTCCAGGTCGGCCAGTCAGGGTTATCCTGATCGGGTAGGACGATGCGATAGCAATGCAGTTGCGCGACGCAACGGTCGCCTTCCCAGGCCGCCATGCCGATGGTTCCCTGCGTCTCGAAGAGCCGCAGTAACGTCTCGCGCTCCGGGGGCCAGCACCGCAAAGGGATGCGGTCAAGCTCATCTGGCCGAATGGGCCGGATCGTGATAGGAATGTCGTTTGGGGATAGCAGCGTCATCGTATTCCTCCCTCCCTTTGAACGTTATTCTCATCCAATCGCCGGTAAACCCATAAGTCAAAGAGAATGAACCATGTGACAACTGTATTGTAGTCTGTTTTTCAGGAGTGACAAAAGCCGTTTGACAGGGTCTCATTAACGAGAACGATAAAGCCTGCCGTTTGACAGGGTGCTTTTTTGTCGTATAATTACTCATATAATGAGTAATTACTCATATTATTATAACCGTAATTAAACCGAAAGAGTGAGGTGGTATGAGCGGTAAGAAAAGAGGCCCACTTTTCCCAGGCCGACGCCAGCGTCGTATTGAACGGCGCCGCCGCGAAATCATCGCCGTGGCGGCGCAGATTTTTGCCCAAAAGGGCTATGCCAATACGACAACCAAAGAGCTGGCCGATGCGGCCGACATGGCCGAGGGGACGCTTTACAATTACTTCAGCGGCAAACGGGAAATCCTGCTTGCCATCCTTAATGAGATGTGCGTTCCTATTGACGCGCTGTTGCAGAACGCGCAGGTCCCCAAAACCCGCGATGATTTTATCCGCATTGTCGAAAACGGCCTGGGCATTTTTGTCGCGCAATTGGATTTCACCCGCACGCTGTTGACCGAAATCTGGGTGGATGATACGGTGCTCAATGATTTTGTCATCGGGCGATTGCAGTACATCGGCGAGGCCGTGCGGAATTTCATCATCCGAGGGATCGAAGGCGGGAATTTCCGTCCGCTGGACATCGAAACGACGACATTGATGGTATTGGGGACGTTCCTGGCGCTCATCTTCCCCATTGTGCGGGGCATGAAGCCCATTCCCACAGCCGAAGAACGCCATAAGATGGCGCAAGATGCCGTGGATCTATTGTTAGACGGATTGCGAGTACGCGAGAACGGATAGGCCGGACGATGTTACAACGTATCTGGGCTGTGCTGCAAAAGGAGTTCATCCAAACGCTGCGCGATCGGGGCACGTTGATCCTGATGTTGAGCATGCCCATCCTGCAACTGTTTTTGCTCGGCTATGCGGTGGATATGAATGTGGAGCATATTCCCACCGTCGTCGCCGATCAAAGCCTGGATAGCTACAGTCTGGGTTATGTCAATGCGATGGTCAACACGCAGTATTTCGACGTGGTGGCGTATGTGACCAGCGAAGCAGAAGTGATCCGCGCCATTGATGCCGGGCGCGCGCAGGCCGGGATCATCATCCCGCCGGATTTCTCCGCCCGTGTAGAACGTGGCGAAGCGCAGGTGCTATTTCTCATTGATGGCTCGGACCTGTTTACCGTGCAGTCAGGGTATACGCGCGCGGCCACGATTGCGCAGGCTTATGCTGCCGAGGTGCTGCTGAAGAAAATCGCACGTTCGGGATTGGCTGTGAGCGGCGCATTGCCACTGGATACGCGGGCGCGCGTGCTTTACAATCCCGATATGCAACAGTTGTGGTTCACCATTCCCAACATGATCGCGCTGTTGATGCAGACCACGAGCATTGCGATGACTGCTGCCGCCGTGGTGCGTGAACGCGAGGCCGGCACCATCGAGCAACTGCTTGTCACACCCATCCGTCCGGCGGAGTTGCTGCTCGGCAAGATCATCCCCAACGTGATAGTCGCGCTCATCAATGTATTGACGGCAGTGGCGGTGGGGGTGTGGGTCTTCCATGTGCCCTTCAAGGGAAGTTTTGGGCTTTTTGTGGGACTGGCGATCATTTACGTTTTCTCAGGGCTGGGATTGGGCTTGTTGATTTCCACGGTTGCCAACAACCAAAAGCAATCGCAACAACTGGTGGCGATGATTATGCTGTTAGGCGTTATCCTGGGCGGGTACATTTTCCCCCGCAATACGATGCCGCCGGTGCTGCGGGCGCTGGGGACGTTGTTCCCGATGACATTCTTCATCCCTATCTCACGGGGAATTATCAGCAAGGGCGTAGGCGTGGACGCGCTATGGTCACAAATCGCCGGGATGACCCTCTACGCGGTGGTGGTGATGGTGATCGCCGCGAAAGCGTTCCGGCAAGGACTGGAGTGAAGCTATGGCTTTGAACACGCAGCGGTTATCCGCCATCGTCAAAAAAGAGACCATCCAGATGGTGCGGGATTGGCCAACTTTGCTGATGATCATTCTCATGCCCGTCATCGAGCTTATGTTGTTCGCCTACGTGGGCGATTTGACGCTCGACCATTTGCCCACAGCCGTTGCCGATATGAGTCGTGATTCCAACAGCCGTGCCTTCATCAATGCGCTGGAGGTTTCGAGCTTCTTCGACGTGGTTGAATACGTGAACAGCGAGAATGAGGTCATCCGCGCCATTGACGAAGGCCGGGTCAACGTAGGGCTGGTGATTCCGCCGGATTTCGCCGGGCGGATCGCACGCGGCACCGCGCAAGCGTTGGTGATCATTGACGGGTCAGATGCGTTTGTAGTGCAATCGGGATACAGTGCGGCGTTGGCGATTGCGCAGGTCCATGGGATGCAGTTGATGCTGCAAACCGCCGCGCAGATGGGGATGGCCGGGATGGGACAACTGCCTATCAACACAAGCACGCGCATTCTCTACAATCCCAACATTGACCAGATCGTCTTCCTTATCCCCGGCCTGGCGGCGATGCTGCTACAACTCATCGGCGTCAATGCAACGGTGATGGCGGTGGTGCGTGAGCGTGAGCTGGGCACGATGGAACAGATGCTCGTCACACCGGCGCGGCCTCTGGAGCTGATCCTCGGCAAGATTGTGCCGCCCATCGCCCTGATCGCCGTAGACCTGCTCATCATCATCCTGCTCGGCGTCTACTGGTTCAAGGTGCCGATTCGAGGATCGCTGTGGCTGTTTAGCTGGCTTTCGCTGTTATTCATCATTTCCGGGCTGGGGATGGGATTGGCGCTCTCCACCATCTCCAAAAACCAGAAACAGGCGCAGCAGATTTCGGCAGTGGTGATGATGCTTTCGATCCTGCTGACCGGTTTGATTTATCCACGTGCCACGATGCCGCCACTGGTGCGCACCATCGGCAATTTGATTCCGGCGACTTACTTTGTCCGCATTGCGCGGGGGATTATGACCAAAGGCGTGGGGCTGGCGTTTATGTGGGAAGACGTTCTCGCACTGGCGATTTATGGAGCCATCATCGTAGCCCTTTCGACGGCAACGTTCAAGAAGCGGCTGGACTGAGGCATGACGATGTTGCGGCGTATATGGGCGGTGATGCAGAAGGAATTCATTCAAACGTTCAGGGATCGGCGGACGCTCTTGATCCAACTGAGCCTGCCGGTGATGCAATTGCTCATTCTAGGGTACGCCATCCGCACCAACGTCGAGCACATTCCCCTTGTCGTGGCCGACCAAAGCCTGGATCGCGCCAGCCGCACCCTCGTCGAAGGGTTGATCGCATCGCAGTATTTCGATGTGGTGGACTATGTCGCCAACGAAGCACAGGCCATCCGTGCCATTGACGAAGGACGCGCGCAGGCCGGCGTCGTGATCCTGCCCGATTTTGCGGCCAATGTCGAACGCGGCGCGGCCCAGGTTCTGTTGCTGGTGGATGGCTCGGACATTTTCACGTCGCAGACGGCCTACAGCGCCATTACCGCCATCACCCAGAACCATTCAATGGCGGTATTGATCTCCAAACTCCAGCGTGCCGGCAAACTGCGAAACCCGGAACAGTTTTTGCCCCTGGATGCGCGGGTGCGGATTCTCTATAATCCCAATCTGGCCGATCTGTGGTTTCTCATTCCGGGGATCGTGGCGGTGATTTTGCAAACGCAGACCATCACGTTGACCGCCGCCGCGGTGGTGCGCGAGCGCGAAACCGGCACCATCGAGCAAATCCTGGTCACGCCCATCCTGCCCATCGAGTTGCTGATCGGCAAAATCGCGCCGAACATCGTCATCGCCATCGTCAATATGCTCACCATCCTGGGACTGGGTGTGTTGTGGTTCAAGGTGCCGTTCCAGGGGGACTTCTGGCTTTTCTTCTGGCTGGCGTGTTTGTATGTGCTTTCGGGCCTGGGAATGGGATTGCTGGTGTCGGCCATCTCGCAAAATCAAAAACAATCCCAACAAATGGCCATGATGTTGATGCTCATCGGTCTGGTATTGGGGGGCTTTATGTTCCCACGTTATCTGATGCCTCCCCTGATCCGCGCGGTGGGCAATCTCTTCCCGCTCACGTACTTCATACCGCTGGCGCGGGGGATCATCACCAAAGGGATTGGGGTGACGTACTTGTGGCAACAGATCGTGGTCTTGATCCTGTACGTGAGCGCGATCATGTTCTTCGCCACGCGCTCATTCAAACGCAATCTGGATTAATCTCTACCCAAATGAGGGACTATCAGAGAACCGAAGTCTTTTTGGGTTTCGGCCTGTTCAGGTTAGGACATGATGTCAAGACGTTGGGCAGCTTCACTCCACCGTACCATCGCGGTGATGCGTCGTGAGATGATCGAGCGGCTGCGTGACCGGCGCACGCTGGCGCTGATCCTTGGGATACCGCTCATTCAGTTGCTGCTCTTTGGCTATGCCGTCAAGTTGACGGCTTACAATTTGCCCACCGTCGTCGCCGATATGAGCCTCGATACGCGCAGCCGGAGCTTTGTGAACGCGCTACGCACATCCGGCTACTTCGACATCCAGCGGTATGTCGCCACCGAAGCCGACGTGCTGCGCGTTCTCGACAGTGGGACGGCGCGCGCCGGGGTGGTCATTCCGCCAAATTTCGCTGCGAACATCGAGCGCGGACAGACGCAAGTGTTGATCATCCTGGACGGCTCCGACTCGTTCTCGGTGCAATCGGGATATAGTGCGGCTGTGGCCGTGGCGCAATCGTTCGCGCTGAAACTGGTTGCGCAACAGATCAATCGCCTGGGGGGGCAGTTGCAGACACAGCCGATTGTGGCTTCGACGCGCGTGCTCTACAACCCCAACCGCGATGATCTCGTATTTGTGATGCCGGGATTGATCGCGATGCTGCTTCAGGTGCTGGCAGTGAGCATGACCGCGCAGTCCATCGTGCGCGAATACGAACTGGGCACCATCGAGCAGATTATGGTGACGCCGGTGCGGCCTTTGGAACTGATTGTCGGCAAGCTGACGCCCAATATCTTGTTCGTGGTCATTGACCAGGCGATGATTACGCTGTTAGGTGTTTTCTGGTTCGGCGTTCCGTTCCGGGGGAATCCCTGGTTACTGGCGGGGCTTTCTTTCCTGTTCGTGTGTTCCGGGTTGGGATTAGGGCTGCTGATTTCCACCGTTGCGCACACGCAGAAGGAAGCCGAGCAACTTTCTGCTCTGTTGATGTTGTTCAGTCAATTGCTCACCGGCTTCATCTACCCGCGCAGTCCGATGCCGCCGGTCGTGCGTGCCGTCGGCAACCTGATTCCGCTGACCTATTATCTCAGGATTGCGCGGGGCATCATCACCAAAGGCGTAGGGCTGACGTTTTTGCGGAGCGATGTCCTCGCGCTGCTGATCTATGTCGTGGTGGCGATGGGATTGGCGGCGATCACGTTCAAGAAGCGGCTGGATTGAATGGGGAAGAAAGAACGACTGCCTGACTATGAGACTAAGGACTACGAGACTAATGACTACGAGACTAAGGACTACGAGACTAAGGACTACAAGACTAAGGACTACGAGACTAAGGACTACGAGACTAATGACTACGAGACTAAGGACTACGAGACTAAGGACTTCATGGAAGAACTCATCGCAATTCAGACACAAGACCTGGTAAAAAAGTTCAAGACGCGCCAGGGAGAAGTGACGGCCGTGGATGGAGTGACATTACAGGTGCGTCAGGGAGAAACCTTTGGGTTGATCGGGCCGGACGGCGCCGGCAAAACGACAACGACGCGCGTCATCCTCGGCTTGCTGCGGCGCACGGCAGGCGAGAGCCGCATCCTGGGTTACGATTCGATGCGCGACACTTACGCGATCCGTGAGCGCGTAGGGTACATTGCACAGCAATTCTCATTGCCGCCGGATATGACGGTTATCGAGAACATGCGTTTCTTCGCCGATGTGCAAGGGGTGAGTCCGGAGGAACAGAAACATCGTATCCCTGAACTGTTGGAGTTTGCCGGATTGTCTAAGTTTACCAAACGATTGGCAGGGCGACTGTCGGGGGGGATGAAAAAGAAGCTGGCGCTGGCGTGTAGTCTGGTCCACGAGCCACGTGTGGTCATGCTCGATGAACCGACGCTTGGTGTGGATCCGGTCAGCCGTCGCGAGTTCTGGAACCTGTTGGGCAATCTGCGCGTCGAAAAGGGACTGACCATCTTCGTCTGCACGCCCTATATGGACGAGGCCGAGCGCTGTAACTGGGTGGGCCTGATGTACCGGGGGAAACTTGTGGCATACGATTCGCCGAAAAAGATCAAAATGATGGTACCGGGGCAATTGCTGGAATTCACCCCCTCGCACTTCGTGCCGGCGCAGACATTGGTATCCGAACTGGAAGGTGTACTGGAAGTGCAGACTTACGGGCTGATGCTGCATGTCTTTGTGGACGACGCCGTGCGCCGCCAACGTGAGATCGAGGCGGCGATGGCCGCTCAGGGGATCACCTGCGCCGGCATGCGCCAGATCGAGCCACGGATGGAGGAAGCGTTTATCTCGTTGATCAAGAGGCAAGCGAAGTGAGGCGTTAAACGTGAGGCGTGATTGTCTTCTCACGTATCATGAGGCAACAATTATGGAATACACAATCGAAGTTGAGAACCTGACGAAGAAATTCGGGAATTTTACTGCCGTGGATGGCGTGAGCTTCCGTGTCGGTGCGGGGGAAGTCTATGGCTGGCTTGGGCCGAACGGGGCCGGGAAGACCACCACGATCCGCATGCTGCTGGGATTGCTCACACCAACCGCCGGGGAAGCGCGCGTGCTCGGTTACAATCCGGCGACACAGGCCAAGCAGATGCAGGCACACGTCGGTTATATGTCGCAGCTTTTCACACTCTACAACGACCTCACGGCCCGTGAAAACATCCGCTTCTACGGACTGGCATACGGACTCTCACGCAAGATGTTGCGTCAGCGGCAGACCGAAATCCTGGAAATGGCCGGGTTGACCGGTAGGGAGCACACCCTCACAGTCAACCTTTCAGGGGGCTGGAAACAACGGCTGGCCCTGGGGTGCGCTATCGTCCACGAGCCTCGCGTAGTCTTTCTCGACGAACCGACAGCAGGCGTTGATCCCATCAGCCGCCGCGAATTCTGGGAGCTTATCTACGCGATGGCAAAGAAGGGCGTGACGGTGCTGGTGACCACCCATTACATGGACGAGGCCGAGTTGTGCCAGCGCGTCGGCTTCATCAGCCAGGGGAAGCTCATCGCGTTGGATACCCCCGATCAGCTAAAGCGTTCACAGATGCGCGGTCACGTCCTCGAAATCAACACCGACAACGCCGATCGTGCCATGCGCGTGTTAAAGGCTGCCCAGGAGACGCACAAATTTCCCTTTGAAGAAGTCGCGCTCTACGGAGCGCAAATTCATGTCGTCGTTCCTGATGCGGAAACGTTTAAGCCGCCGATTTGGACACTGCTCAGTGATGAGGGACTTAACGTCCATTCGATTGAGTGGATTGCACCTACACTGGAAGATGTCTTCATTTCAGCGGTCAGGTAACGCCAAATCTATAGAGGTTGATCGAAAACCGACTACAGCGAGCCGTGCAAACGCTGCAACATTCTAATGTTTTAATGTTCAGACAAATAGGGAGGATAGATAATGTTTCAAGAAAAGAGAAGCACAAACAAGGGATTACGCATTTTCCTGCTGATCCTTTTTTCATTGGGGCTGGTAGTGTTGATGTCCAGGCAAACATTAGCTTCGCTGCATCCGCAGACACAGGCGTCTCAAACGACGTTGCGTGCGTCCGGCGTCATCCAGGCAGAACAGGTCAACGTCGCCAGTGAATTCGGCGGATTGATTGCCGCGATTCCGGTGTCCAAATCCGACAACGTCACCGCCGGACAGGTCATCGTCCAGTTAGATACGACAATGCTGGATGCCCAAATCGAGGTGGCGCGAGCGATGGTGGATATGGCCGAAGCCGGTCTGGCCCAGGCCAAAGCCGGTGCGCGCCCCGGCGCCATCGCAACGGCCAAAGCGCAACTGGCGCAGGCGCAGGTCGGACAACTTGTCGCCCAGCAGGCCGTCAGCGATACATTGCTGCTGGTCGCCAACCCGCAGGAAATTGACTTGCAAATCGCCGTCACCCGCGCGCAACTCGAATCCGCCGAACATGAGCTGGCCCAGGCCACGGCCCTCAAAGATGCCATTGAAGTCGCCAAAGCTCAGCTCGACAAAGCCTATACCGAGTTCAACGGTGGCGGACGCCATCGCTTCCAGGCAGCGCAAGGCTCGGTGGATGATATTCTCGACGATTTGAGGGACATTTTCCCGGATCTGCCGGACCTGCCGGACAACTTGCCGGAAATCCCATCGGGCACTTACACCTATGGTGATTGGGAACTGGTCATCGGAAATGGTGGCTATACGCTTTACAAGTGGGTGAATATCAGCTTCCCGATGAGCGCGTTGCAATTGCCCAACCTGTGGTGGCAATCGTGGATCGGCGTGAACGCAGCGGCAGCCAAAAAAGAGGGCCTGGAAGCCAAACTCGCCAACCTCTACGCCCAACGCGCAAACCCGCAGACTATGCAAGCCTACGCCGACGAAGCAATCAGCGCCGAAGCGCAGGTCGAAGCACAGGTCGCCCTTGCGCAAGTGCAGGTCGAGGCGTTGGAAGCCGGCGCTACGCCGGAACAAATCGCTGCCATCGAAGCGCGCGTCAATCAGGCGCGCAGTGGATTGGAATCCCTGCTCCAACAGCGCGAGATGCTGGCCCTCAAAGCGCCCATTGATGGTATGGTGGTAGACGTGGTCATGCGCCCCGCTGAAGTCGCAGCAGCCGGCGCCACCATCCTCACCATCGCAGATTTGAACAAATTGACGCTGACGGTCTACATCCCGCAAACCCAAATCGGCAAGCTTCATGTGGGCGACCCGGTGCAAATCAGCGTCAACAGCTTCCCTAACCGCGTTTTTGAGGGGCATATCAGCCGCATTGCCGATCAAGCCGAGTTCACGCCGCGCAACGTCGCCACCCAGGAAGAACGGGTGAACCTGGTGTTTGCGGTTGAAATCAGCGTCCCTAACCGCGATGGCGTACTCAAAATGGGCATGCCCGCGGATGTGGTAATAGAGGTATCGGAGCGCTAAAACGCTCAAACGGAAAGAAGAGGGTATGGATATGAAAAAGAGCTATAGTTGTGTTTTAGCGATCCTGATTATGTTGCTGGTTTCAGGTTGCACGAAGGTAGCGACGGCAAACAGCGATGCGCCGTTAATTGCCTCGGGGACCATCCGCGCTGCGGAAATCCGTGTAGCGAGTGAGTTCGGTGGGCGGATCCAGAGCATCAACGTACAAGTAGGTCAGCAGGTGTCCGTTAGTGACGTGCTGGTGACACTCGATGCAACGCCGTGGCTGTTACAACTTTCCCCTGCCGAGGCTGCTATTGAAGCCGCCAAAGCCGACCTGGCCGTGCTCGAAGCCGGCCCCCACCCTGCGGAGATTGCTGCCGCACGCGCCAACCTCGCCCTGGCCGAAGCGCAGCGCGACGGCGCGTACCAGGCATGGCAAAATGCGCTGGCGGTGGTCAAGAATCCCCAGGAGCTGGATGAACAGATCGTCGCCGCGCGCACGCAAGTTGCTTTAGCTGCACAGGGCGTCGAACTGGCCAAAGCGCAGCTCGCCAATCAACAGATGGCGCGCGACATCACCCCTGAGGGAAGCGTTCAACGTCAAGCGGCGGATTATCAATTGCTGGCCGCACAAGAGGCGTTGGCCGGCGCGCAGGCCGATGAGAAGACAGCGCAGACGTTGCTCAATCAACTGTTGCGGATTCGCAATCAACCCCTGGGCTACATCGCCCAGGCCAACGCAGCCGAAGGCAAATACCGTATTGCCGAAGAAGCCGTCCGCGTCGCACAGGCCAAACTCGATGACTTGCTGGCCGGCCCGACGCCGGAGGAGCTTGCAGTGGCGCGCGCCAAAGTGCGCCAGGCCGAAGCCGAGGCCAATGTCCTGCGCAAGAAAATCGAACGCAGCACGTTGAGCAGCCCCATCAACGGCGTGGTGGTCGCGCGTGTTGCCAACATCGGCGAATTGGTCGCACCCGCGGCCACCATCCTCACGGTGGCGGATCTCAATGAAGTGACCCTGGAGGTCTATGTCCCCGAAGGTCATATCGGCCATGTGACCATCGGCCAAAAGGTGCAGGTGAAGGTGGACAGTTTCCCGGGACGGATTTTCGAGGGGCAGGTCATCAAAATCGGTGACGAGCCGGAATTCACGCCGCGCAATGTCGCCACCGCCGAAGAACGCCTCAACACCTTCTATGCCGTTGAAATCCGCCTCGACAACGCGGAGGGGCTGCTCAAACCGGGCATGCCTGCGGATGCACAGTTCTGAACGACGAAGGCGCGTAAGCGCGGATCGCCAATGCTTCGAGCGGATCGCCAGATCCGCGCTTAAGCGCATGCAGCGGGGAACTGACGTTCCCCTCGAAGCAAATGAAAACTGCCGGATCGCCAATGCCTCCCAATGCTTCGAGCGGATCGCCAGATCCGCGCTTAAGCGCATGCAACGGGGAACTGACGTTCCCCTCGAAGCAAATGTAGACCGGCGGATCGCCAATGCTTCGAGCGGATCGCCAGATCCGCGCTTAAGCGCATGCGGCGGGGAACTGACGTTCCCCTCGAAGCAAATGTAGACCGGCGGATCGCCAATGCTTCAAGCGGATCGCCAATGCCTCCCAATGCTTCGAGCGGATCGCCAGATCCGCGCTTAAGCGCATGCAGCGGGGGACTGACGTCCCCCTCGAAGCAAATGAAAACTGCCGGATCGCCAATGCCTCCCAATGCTTCGAGCGGATCGCCAGATCCGCGCTTAAGCGCATGCGGCGGGGAACTGACGTTCCCCTAAAAGCACCGGCGTTCCCCGCGAAGCAAACGTAGACACTACGCCCGGCGAACCATTAACTCCACGTGGAGCGTTGCCAATGAGTCGGCACCAACCCAGATGTCGAAAGCCTCCGCATCCTGGACCCACTTGCCGACATTCGTGCTCCAGTGGCCTAGCTCGGCCGGCCCAAGCGTGAAGGCGACCGTCTTCGTCTCTCCGGGTCTGAGCGTGACCCGCTCAAAGCCCCTCAATTCGCGCATCGGACGCGAGTCGCTGCCAGCCTTCTGGTGAATGTAAAGCTGCACAACCTCGTCGCCTTCGACTGCACCGGTATTGGTCACATCGGCGGTCACGGTCACCGACTCTCCTACCTTCACCTGCGGCGCCGAGACTTGCAGGTTGGTGATGGAGAAAGTGGTATAGCTAAGACCAAAGCCGAAAGGATAGAGCGGCGTCGGCAGGCCGTCCCAGTAGCGCGGGTTGTACATCGGGTGGCCTTCGGGCGAGTGTGTGAGATTGCGCGCATAGTAGAGCGGCTCGTGACTGCCCTTGCGCGGGAAGGTGACGGGCAACTTGCCGCCCGGATTGACATCGCCGAACAGGATGTCGGCAACGGCGTGCCCTCCCTCGCTGCCGGGTTCCCAGGCTTCCAGGATTGCAGGGACATTCTCGGCCGCCCAGTTGATGCTCAACGGACGCCCGTTCAAGAGTACGAGAACCACCGGCTTGCCGAGTGCCACGACGGCCTCCAGCAGTTCCTCCTGACGCCCCGGCAAGTCGAGCGACGCACGCGAGGCGGCCTCGCCGGCCATGTCGGCATTCTCTCCGAGGACCATCACGACCACCTCGGCATCGCGCGCTGTAGCCACAGCAGTTTGGAAGGCGGCCTCTGCTTCCTCCGGCGTCTGCGGCGCTTTCTTGACGGCCGGGTCCATATTGTTCTCGAACCACGAGGGAATGTCGCGCCGGATTTCGGGACCGGGCGCATAGTCTACACGTGCCTCCGGCAGTTTAGCGCGAATACCTTCGAGGACGGTGACGGCCGCCGGAACGTGGCCAAAGACCATCCATGAACCCTCCGTGGCTTCCTTCGAGTCGGCCAGAGGGCCGATCACCGCCACGTGTTTGAGGCTCTTGGAAAGCGGCAGCAGCCCACCCTCGTTGCGCAACAACACCATCGAGCGCTGCGCCGCGCGCCGCGCCTCTGCCCGGTGCTCCGGCAGCGCGACGACTTGCTCCAGCTTCGATTCGTCGGTATAAGGTTGCTCAAAGAGTCCCATACGAATCTTGATGGCGAGGATGGGACGCACGGCCTCGTCAATATCCTCGATCGTCAATGTGCCATCTTCAACAAGACCGGCCAGGTGTTGCAGATAAGTGTTGCTCGCCATATCCATATTGAGGCCCGCGCTCAGCGCACGGAAGGCCGCATCGCGCCCATCGCGCGCAAAACCCTGTGTGACAAGGCTACCGACGGCAAACGCATCGCTGACGACAAAGCCCTCGAAACCCCATTCTTCTCGCAACACCTGGCGCAGCAAGAAGCGGTTTCCGCTTGCGGGGACATCGTTGAGGTCCATATAGGCGCTCATAAACGTCCCCACACCGGCCTCCACGGCAGCTTTGAAAGGCGGGAAATAGACATTGCGCAACAGAGTTTCCGGCAGATAGACCGGATCGTAGTCGCGCCCACCATCTGCCGCGCCGTACCCCGCGAAGTGTTTGGCACAAGCCACCACATGGTCTGGTGCGCCGATATACGGCCCCTGGAAGCCACGGACGTGGGCGGCCGCCATTGCCGCGCCCAGATAGGGATCTTCACCGGCACCCTCGACAATGCGCCCCCAGCGGGCATCGCGGGCAATGTCCACCATCGGGCCGAAGGTCCAGTGAATACCCGCAGCGCGGGCTTCCTTAGCTGCGACGGCCTGTGCCCGTTCGACCACCGAGGGATCCCATGAAGCCGCCATTGCCAGCGGCACAGGGAAGATCGTGCGGTACCCGTGGATAACGTCAAGGCCAAAGAGCAGTGGAATCTTCGACGGGCTTTCTTCAACGGCGATCTTCTGGAGCGCGTTGAACGTCTTCGTATCGTTGATCCACAACACCGACCCGGCCCCACCCTGCCGGATGATCTCCTCAGGCTTCGGCCCCGGCAAAAACGGCAGACCGCCGATCTGCGTGAGCTGCCCGATCTTCTCGGCGAGGCTCATCTTTCCCAAGAGCACCTCAACACGCGCCGCGATTTCACTTTCCGATGGAATATTCCCTGTATTCTCGATATTCATAATTCCTCCTGATTTTATACTAACCGCACAGTAAATTTTCCTATTCCTGTCAGCAGATTAAGTGGATTTAGCAGATTACGGGCTGCGGGCCGACCGAAAATCTGCTCAATCTGCTAAATCTGCTGATGAAAAACGGCCGATCAGCCATACCAGCCCCGCCCCGATCACAAACAGTCCCATATTGAGCACAAAAGGCAGCGAGCGGTCAATCGCGGAAAGCTGCCCGGCGATCCAACCAAAAGGCGCGGTGAACACGAGCAGAGCCACGTAAACGATGGCGCTGATGCGCGCGCGCTCGTGCGACTCCATCGCCATGGCCAGCAAGGATTCGATCATGGGACCCACCAGCGCCGCCGCTACAGCTTCAAGGATCACACTGGTCACCAGCAAAGGTACTGTGTGCGGCGGCATCACGACCAGCAACAACTGGCTGACGAAGGAGGCCGCAAAGCCTATCCATAACGGTAGCCGAAAGTGCTGCAAAGTGGTGAGCCGCGGACCGATCAGGAAAAAACACATCGCGATGATCAACGAGCGCAACATCATATAGAGGGAAATATGCGACTCGGCAAAGCCGAGTTTGGTGGTGAACAACACACCCCAAAAACTGCCGTTGACAGTGTTATAAATGTTGGTGATGACCATCAACGATAGAGCCGCCAGGATAGGCCGGGCGTGCAGCAGTTGGACGAAAACGCTGCGATATTCCCCCAGCAGGCTGAGCCACGACCGATGGCGTGTTTCTTCGCGGCGTTGCTGACCGCGTACCGTTTCGCGTGAATAAAGATACAGCACCAACGCCTTCAGCGTGAGCATCAAGCAGCCGAACAGCAACAGCCCACGCATCGCCGGTACCAGGCCAAAGTGTGCCACAAACCAGCCGCCCAGCGGGGTGAAGAACGCCGACGCAATCCCGAAGAGCGTAATCCACGTCCAAATATGGACCAGGTGACGCTCCTCGGCGTCTTCGACCATCAGGCACGTCCAGGCAGTATGCGAAATGCGGAACAGTCCGTTCAGCGCGGCAGCAACGAAGAAGAAGCGGCTATCTTGTGCTGTGGCCCATAGCATGCAAGGCACACTCCACGAGACCAGATCGGCAACAAACAGGGTCAGGCGACGGCCAAACTTATCCACAATTACGCCGCTAAGCAAGGCACTGAAAATCTGAAATACCAGCCCCAGGCTGGCAATGGTGCCAATCCCCTGGTCGGTTACCCCCAGGGCCAGCATGTACACCGATAAAAACGGTGAAAACAGATTAAAGGGAATGCCGAACATCGGCTCGGTGAGCACGGTGACACGCGGATTGCCTTTAAGCTCGCGCAGCGTTCGAAAAAGGGGATGTTTTGCGATGGCTATCAAGTTTTTCTCCAATGTTTTTATCTGCCACGTAATATACTACAAACCCAGAAATCTGCATTCCTCCCCTGACCGAGCCGGAATCAAACAGGTTCATTAGCCACGGATTGTGCCGATTTTTCCAATTCGTGGCAAAAAGCAAATATTTGATCGGTAACGTTATCCCGGATTTGTCGGGAATTGATACCGGGCATACAATAGGGTCGGGGCTTGGGATGGCATGTACCTTAAACACTTTTTTGAAAGGAGAGTCACTATGATTATCGGTGTTCCAAAAGAAATCAAGGACAATGAATATCGCGTGTCTATGACGCCGGGCGGCGTGCATCAGCTCAAAGAACACGGACATACGGTGTTGGTCGAAGCGGGAGCGGGCGAGGGAAGCTATTTCACCGATGCGGACTTCGCCGCCGCCGGAGCCTGTATTGTCCCCTCAGCCGAGGAAGTATGGACTCAGGCCAATATGATTGTCAAAGTCAAGGAACCGCTGCCCACCGAGTACAAATACCTGCGCCCCGATCTGGTTCTCTTTACCTATCTTCACCTGGCAGCATCAGAGTCACTCACCCGAACAATGATGGAAAGCGGCGTGACCGGCATCGCCTACGAAACGGTCGAGTTGCCCAACGGAACCCTGCCGTTGTTGACGCCCATGAGTGAAGTCGCCGGGCGGATGTCCATTCAGGTCGGCGCCCACTACCTGGAGCGGCAGGCCGGTGGCCGTGGCAAATTGTTGGGTGGGATTCCCGGTGTGCAACCGGCCAAAGTGGTCATCATCGGCGGAGGAGTGGTGGGGACGAATGCAGCGCAGGTAGCGCTGGGGATGGGCGCCCGTGTGATCCTCATTGATATCAACATTGATCGTTTGCGCGTCTTGAGTGAAATCCTGCATGGCAACTTTGAAACCCTGGCATCAAGCCCTTACAGTGTGGCCCGTGCTGTGCGCACAGCCGACTTGTTGATCGGGGCGGTACTGGTCAAGGGAGCCAAAGCGCCCAAAGTGGTGACCCGTGAGATGGTCTCAACTATGAAGGCCGGCAGTGTGATCGTTGATGTTGCGGTGGATCAAGGGGGATGCATGGAAACCACCCATGCGACCACCCATTCCAACCCGACCTATTACGTGGACGGCGTTTTGCACTACTGTGTAGCCAACATGCCCGGGGCGGTGCCGCGTACCAGTACCAATGGCCTCTCAAATTCCACGCTGCCTTATGTCATCAAGCTGGCTGACCAGGGGTTCGCGGCCGCAGTTGCCGCCGATAAATCCCTGGCTCTGGGCGTCAACATCTACCAGGGCAAAGTGACCTACCAGGCTGTGGCCGAAGCCTTTGGGCTGCCCTACACACCGTTGGAAGTCTGAGAACAACGCGGCAGGTTATGAATCACCTGCCAACTTTCAATCGTCCCTACGGGGCGGCAAGATGCAGCAGTCCCATGATGACCTGTCGGCCGTCAACGGGAATCGGCACGTTCACGCCAAGATAGAATAAATGACCCTGACGACTGTTTTATGGCAGTCGTCAGGGTCATGAGCGATCCTCACTTCACGTCATTCGGTGGCGTTTTGTTCCAGATCCGTAGCCTCAGCTTCGTCGGCATCCACATCAGCATCCTCATCAACGTCTTCATCATCCAGAACCTCTTCGTATGATGAGGCTTGATGCTCTCCGTCAACGGACGAGTGAACCTGCAATATCCTTCCCAATGCAAACAGGATGACTGCGAACACCGCGTATTGGGCAAAGTTCCTCATATGGAAATTGGCGACCTCAAATTCGTTTCCACTGATCACTAACTGGTCCGCCGCAACCATTTCGGAGATGTATCGAAACGAATAGGTCGCTGCCCAAATTGTGTAAAGCACGAACAACCCTGCAAGCACGTATAAAACAACACTTAAAACCGGAAATTTTACCTTTTGCATGTTTAGCCACCTGTCTATGAATTTGTATCCCTTTCTGGATTTTTTGTCACTTCGCAAAAACAATGCGACCGGGATTGCAGCCCCGGTCGCATACGTTATAGCCTTCGCCGGATAGCTTTTACATTCTACGACCTATTGTCTCTTTGTCAATGTCAACTTGCAGGGCTTAATCCCTTCCCGTTACAGGGCTTCGAGCGGATCGCCTCATCCAGCTTCGAGAGGATCGCCAGATCCGCGTTTTTCAATGTGAGGTGTCAGAGACGAGACTTTCCAGATCCGCAAGGGCCGTCTCGGCCATGCGGATGTGCACCAGATCGTGCTGCGCCATCCCTTGCAGTACACCGCCGACGCGCCCCTGTCCAAAATCCACATCGCTGGTATCGCGTTTGAGGATGTCGGGGGTGATTTCAGCGACAAACGCTCGCATACCGGCGTGGATCTCATCCCACGCTGACAGGACGGTCTCCAGGTCATCGGTCGGCTCGCTACCCACGCCGGCGAAGGCCGGATTCCCTTCGAGAAACGGCGGCAGAAAGCCGAGTTTGCACCACGGTCGGTTGTTACGCAGCAGCCAACGATTGAGATACATATCCTCGGCGAATACAAGGTGTCGCACGTGTTCCAATGCCGACCAACGATCGAGGCCAGGGCGAGTAACCAGTTTCTCAGGAGGTGTGGCACGCAAGCGTGCGTAGAATCCGGCGCGCATTTCATCAAGGTGCGCTAACACACGCCGTACCTCATCGGGATCGAAGATGTCGGCCATTCTAAGCCGTGCGCGCTCCGGGTCGCGACGATCGAACTCCGCTTCAATCAACCGATCCACCCGCACGCCCAAAATCGTCAGCCCGGCGATGTTGGCATCATCAATCACCATGTTTTTAAGATCGGCGTTGACAATGTGCACATCGGCCATGTTGACATCGTCGAACGTCGCTGCCTGCAAGTTGACATCCGCAAAGGTCGCCGCCTGCAAGTTGACGTGACGAAATTCCGTCCCTGCCATATTCTGGTTCTCAAAGCGCTCGCTCATTTCCACCTCCTGAAAATAGTAATCAGGGATTATTGCCCTACGCCAGACTCCTACTCTGTCGCCGCTACAGCAACCACGCCGACGATGCCCGTGCCAGAGTGGATGGATAGCCCAGGTGTGAAATCCGCCGTGATGATGGTATCGGGGCAGGTCAGTCGCTCGCGCAATTGCGCCTCGAATTCGCGTGCCTTCTCCAGCGCATTAACGTGGATGATCGCCATGCGTTCAATGGGACGACCGTGCAGGCTCTCCACCGTCAACTCAATGACGCGCTCCCAGGCTTTGTGCTGTGTGCGCACTTTTTCCAACATATCAAGTTTGCCGTTGCGGACGGTAAGAATAGGTTTGATGTTGAGCAGGTTTGCCATGCCCGCCGCCAGATGGCCCACACGCCCACTCATCGCCAGGTACTTGAGCGTCGCCAATGCCGCGTAAACGTGCGAGCGGCTGCGCAGCGACTCGGCAACCGCGATCGCCTCTTCCTTTGACGCACCTTGCTGGATGGCTTCGGCAGCAGCCAGAGCCATGAATCCCTGTCCCATAGAAAGGGTGCGCGAGTCCACGACGGTGATGTCACGATCAGGCATGAGGTCACGGGCGGTAAGCGCGGCATTGTACGTCCCGCTGATCTCCGAGCTGACGCAGAAGCACAATACCGACGCAGCGCCGGCATCGAAGGCGGCCTGGTAAGCGATGGCGAATTGGCCGGGTGTCGGTGCGGAGGTCGTCGGCAGTTTGCCTTCACGGTCAATGCGTACAAATGCCTCGGCATCATTGATATCCATTTCGGCGCGGAGGGTCTCTTGACCAAAGTGGATGTTGATCGGCACCTGTTGGATGTCGTATTGTGCCGCAATCGCGGCCGGTAGGCTGGAATCCGTATCGGTAATAACTGCGATGGGTAACATAAATTCCTCCCGGATGAATTATGGATAAAAACAGTAGCTACAGTGTAAATGAAAATGCCAGGGGGTCAAGGATGTATCACCCACAATGGACAAATCATAAAGCATATCTATAATGTAATAGTCCTTATTTTGCATAACTGAGTGTGTCGTGTATGTCAAAAATCCAAAGCGTGTTGTTGGTGTGCTGTTGCCTGGTGCTGATCTTGTTGTTGACGATTCTATTGTTCAGCATCGCGCAATCGGTTCCTCAAACGCCATCCGTCATCTACATCGTCGTTACTCCGACCCCTATGGGCATCTCTTCCACGCTTATGGTACCTCCTTCACCGAAATCTTCACCGACGCCAACGTTTTATGTTCCGCCAACGTGGACACCGACGTTTACACCTTCACCGATGCCAACGGCTACGCCCTTACCTACCCGCACGCCAACACCCACGCAAACGCCGACACCTTCAATCACGTCATCGCCACTGCCGCCACGTCGCCCGACGGCCATCCCTATCACGCCCATCGCCGAACTGGAAATCACGATGACTCAGGCATATTCCGGCTACCTGCCTGTTCCCATTCCAACAGCCGTGCCGCGCTACCCTATCCCCGAAGATGCTATAACCATCGTGTTGCTCGGCAGCGATCAACGCCCGGATTGGGATTACTGGAATACCGACGCGATTCAGTATGTCGTCATCTACCCGGACATCCCCTCTGTGGCGGTGCTCTCTATCCCACGGGATTTGTACGTCTATATTCCCAACATGCGGATGAGCCGTATCAACACCGCCGATTTGTACGGTGAACGTTACGGATTCGACGGCGGTGGGATCGGCTTGCTTAACCAGACGTTGCTCTATAACCTGGGCATCACCGCCGATTATTATGCGATGGTCAACTTTGATGGGCTGATCGGGCTGGTGGATGTGCTCGGCGGGGTGGATGTGCCCGTTCACTGTCAACTGCACGATTACTGGCCCATCCCTGACGAAAACGGGGAATATCATATTCTGACCCTTGAACCCGGCATCCATCACATGAACGGGGAATTAGCTTTGTGGTACTCGCGGACGCGCAAAACGACCAGCGTTTTCGCCCGCGAGGCGCGCCAGCAGCAAATCCTGGAGGCGATGTGGCGTAAGGCAAAGCAATCTAATTTATTCACGATGCTCCCGGCCCTGTACGAGCAGACCCGTGACTTGTATCAAACGGATTTAGGATTGGGCAACATACTCGAATTGGGTATTGTCGCGGCACAACTCGACAGCACCGATGTGCGGTTTTATAACATCGGGCGTAACGAGACGCAATTCTACATCACCGGGCAGGGCGGCAACGTCTATTTGCCCCTGTGGGAACCGGTGTCGGCGGTGATTGACGCGGCTATCAAGCGCCCTGCCGAAAGCCGTGCCACCCGCGCCGAAATCCGCATTGAGGTGTGGAATGGGACGACGCTCCCTGATAGGGATTGGCTCGCGGCGGACACGCTTACACGCTACGGCTACACTCCTGTCGTCACTCCCGCTGACCGCCAGGACTACGCGCAAACACAGATCGTCGTTTTCAGCAGCACAACGAAGGGCACCGGCCTCAACCAGATCCAACAGCTTTTCCATGTGCGCGATGAGAACGTAAGCTATGTTGAAAACCCTGCCAGTGATGTAAAACTCCGGCTTATCCTCGGACAAGACTATGATCCCTGCCGCTAGAATGGCAATGAAATCCTGAACCACGCCCTTGCACGCATCAACCATCGGCCACATCACTGAAGAAACACAACACAACCTTCCCGGAAGCAACTGAAATCAATGCCGGGAAGGTTGTGTTATAGGGAAAAGGCTGTTTGCAGGAGAAGTGTTTAGTGAAACATCGGGAACTCGCGGTAGTCGCGTAAATCAATCAGAGCGCCGGATTTTGCCCACGGGAATCCGACTTCGGAAGGCAACAGACCGCGGTCAAAGCAGAGTTCCAGGGCCTCTTGTAATCCCTCTACCCAGGTCAGCCGGTCGCCAGGACGGTCGCTGCCGGGGCCGTCCCCTTGGTGATCACGGCAGCGGATAAGATTCTTCGGGAATTCAGCAATCTCCCACATGGATTCCTGCGCGCCGTTGATGCAAAGGACTTCAGGGATTGCACCTTCAACACTGCACGCCAGGGGTTCACCGGTACGCACGGCGTCCACAGCCTGCCACAGCTTGCCGATTTGATCGGCATACGGATTGCCGTAGTCCTTCACACTGCCGTCGTGGAAATAGACCGGCATGGACTCACTGTACGCCGCATAAGTGACCACCGCATTTTCAAATTCGTAGCTGAAGATCGGGCCGATGTTGTTGGGGACAGCATGGGTAGTGTAAAAGAGAATTTCCACACCGTCGGCGGTGTGGCAGCGGATCGCGGCAGTATCGTAATTTTCAATGGGATTGGCGCGGTAAAGTTCGGCCTGCACATCCACGGGCCAGGCACTCGTCTCGCGGGTGTCACCGAGGATATAGAAGCAGTTATGCAAGTAATGCGCCGTCGCATTGTGGGCCGGGCTGTCGAGAATCCATTCACCATTGGGTCCCTTGAGTTTGGCCGCCCAGGTGTTACGTCCGTAATACGCCGAACCACGTGGCCAAAATACTTTTGTCCGCAACCGCAGGGGACGTCCCAACACACCGTCCATAATATCCCGTTTGAGCGCCTGAATCGCCGCCGAGTACGACCATTGATAGCCGATCCCGACGAGTTTTCCCGATGCACGCGCCGCTTCGGCCATTCGCCAGGCATCCTGCACCGTCGCCGTGACAGGTTTTTCACAGAGGACGTGCGATCCATGCGCCAGCGCCTTCAACGTGAACGGCAGATGCAGGTGAATCGGCGGCGACAGTACCACCAGATCCGCCCATGACTCAGCATAGAAACTATCCAGATCGGGATAAATCGGGACGCCGGTCTCTTTGAAGGCTTCCAGATGCCGACATCCGACCGGATTCGGGTCAATCCCCGCAACGAAACGGGCATTGTGTTCGGCCGCAAGCGTAAACAGCTCCGCCAGGTATGAATTTCCATACCCACCCAACGCCACCATCGCAACCGTCACTTCTTTCATCAATTAACCTCCCACAGCAAATGCTTGAACGTTCAAATGTCAGAATGTTCAAACGTAACAACACGCCCCTCATCTGCCGATTGACGCGCGAGCAAACAGGCTTCGGTAACGGCAAAGATTTCGGCGGGGCTAAGGATCGCCGTGGTTTTGCCCTCGATATGTTCAATAAAGTCCTGGAAAATTTGCTTCTCGCAGGCCACAGGCAATGCAGATTCCCCTTCAGTGGTGGCATTGATGAGGTAAGCTTTGCCGCCGCGCACCTCGATCGCGCCATCGCTGCCCATCACGCGCACACGATCATCGCCATGAGTGGACGCGGTCGGCGGGCGCAGATAGTCAATGCTGGCAGAAGCGAAAACTTCGTGGGTCAGCGTAAAGTGACACAGCGCCGAAACTTCCAGGTCGCCGTTGTCGTGATTGAACTGCGTCGAGTGCGTCGCATAGACAGAAGTGAACTGCTCGTCGCTGAACCAGGCAATCCAGTCAATCGCGTGGCTGCCCACCCAGGGAATCGTACCGCCATAGGTGGCACGATCGCGGTAGTAGGCGTCGCGGCGGCCCAACTTGTACGATTTCTGGGCGTTGATCAGGCGCACCGTTCCAACGGCGCCATCGCGGACGGCCCGCCATGCCGTGTAGAAGGCCGGATCGTAGCGCAGCCCCATCATCGCGCCCAAATGGACACCCCGCCCATCAGCATAGGCTTCTTTGAGGCGCGCCAGTTGCTCCAATGTGATTGCAACAGGTTTCTCACAAAAGACGTGGATGCCACGCCGTAACGCCTCAATCGCCATCTCCGCATGCAGCTCAAATGGCCCGCAGACGCTCACCACATCAGGCCGCAGGTGATCCAACATTTGCCGGTAATCCGCAAAGACCTCCGGTGTGTGCCCCAGTGCGTCGCAGCGCATCTGCAAAGGCGTCACATCGTCCTCCGGTGTTCCCGACGAAATCCCCACCACCCGCACATACGCCATACGCGCCAGCCCATCCCATACATAGTTATTGTGGCCCCGGTTACCGATCATGCAAAGTTTCATAGAGCCTCCCACCAATCAATCCCTTACGCGCGCGGAATCCAGACGCGCATCGTCCCCGCGCCGCGATTGGCCCAGGCATAGTACGGCACAGCGGTCAAGGTCACATCGCGGTACGCCGGGGTTTGTTTGGCAACCGGTCGGTAGAGATGTCCCTGCCAGCTGCCCTCCGCGGCTACTTTTCCCTGCGCCTCGATCACCACCACACCGCCGAGTAACTCGGGATGCGGCACGGCGCGCAACGTTGCACCGGGGTCAAGGCGTACATCCAACAAATCCACATTCGGCTGATCGGCCTCCTCCAGACAATAAATCACCGGGCCACGCTGAATGGCGACGCAGCCGCGCACCGCATCCACACGCGGATGCGCCTCGATGAGCATCGGCGTCATCGCCAGTTCCAGTTCGATCACATCTCCCGCCTGCCAGGTCTGCCGGATGGTCGTGACGTGCTCGGCAATCACGAACGGCTCGACCGTGTCGCCGTTCAGGGCGAGCATCGCGCCCTTGCACCATGCCGGAATCCGCAACGACAGCGCCCACGCCGTGCCGTCTGTCTCCTCAACGGTCACACGGATTTTCCCATCCCACGGATAGTCGGTTTCCACGCGCAAAGTCGCACGCGGGCCATCTTCCCCATCGGCGACGAGGGCCATGGGCATGTATTGGTGGATTTGTATGCCCTCCCGGTTCACAGTTGCCGCGTAGTGTGACACAACGGCGATCTGACGCATCACGTTCGGCGGACAGCAGGCGCAGCCATACCACTCCGGACGCCCGATCCCACCCCGGCTCTGCAAAGGGTTGACGTAAAAATAGCGACTGCCATCCAGCGACACGCCGCTGAGGAAACCGTTGTAGAGCGAGCGTTCCAGCAAGTCCGCAAAACGCGCTTCTCCCGTAGCGAGCAACATGCGCCAGTTCCACATCATCGCCGCAATAGCGGCGCACGTCTCACAATAACAGTGGTCGGTGGGAAGGTCATAGGGCGGACCGAACGCCTCACCGTCCGGCTCGGCGCCGAAACCGCCGGTGATGTGCATTTTGTGTGCCGTCATATCGTACCACAACCGCTCCAATGCCGCCGCCAGCGTTGGATCGCCGGTCTCCATAAAAACATCGGTCACGCCGGCGGTAAGATAAAGCTGCCGCACAGCATGCCCTTCGACGACTTCGGCCTCGCGCACGGGCACGCGATCCTGATGATAGGCCGGGCCAAAACGCCCATAACCTTTCATCCGATTCTTGCCGCGCTGATCCACGAAAAAGGATGCCAGCTCCAGATAACGGCGTTCGTCGGTTTCACGGTACAGCTCCACCAGCGCCAGCTCGATCTCCGGGTGGCCAGGCGCGCCGGGGCGTTTGTCCGGGCCGAAAACCGAGGCAATGTGATCGGCAAAGCGGCAGGCCACATCCAGCAACCGCCGGTCGCCGGTGGCGCGGTGCATGGCGACCGCCGCCTCAAAAAGATGGCCGGCGCAATACAATTCGTGGTCATGGTCGAGATTGGTCCAACGTTGATCCAATTTGTGGACCTGGTAATAGGAATTGAGATAGCCATCGGGCAGTTGCGCCGCGACGATCAGACCGATGGCTTCGTCTGCCATACGTTCCAACTCCGGGTCGCGGAGATTGGCCAGATCGTAGGCGACGGCCTCCAGCCACTTATAGACATCAGAATCCATGAACACCGGACCCCGATACGCGCCCTCCCCCACCCCCGCCGCCAGACGCAAATTGTTGAAATTGCCCGAGCGTCCCAATTGCCGGAAGCCGTGACGCAGGCTAACCTGACGGTTGACGGTTTGTTTGTTCAGCCAAAAACCGCCTGTGACCGAGATACTTCCCAATGGGAATGAGCGCAATCGCGCATAGGGACTGGATTGTGTCATAACATGCATAGTAACCTCCCTTGAAGATAACCGCTGATCTCGCCAATCTACGCAACTAACACGCCCATTATAGTCACTTACCGAAAAACGGGAAATTGGGGCACGAATTTTTCTAAAATCACGAAATTGCCTATTGACAAAACCTTAAATTTCGAGTAAAATGTAATCGGTTACAGAAAACGATTTCAGAAATCGGTTTCTGTAACCGTTAACAGAAATCCCTCACCAAAGGTCGGGAACATGTCAGCAACGACAATTGCCGATGTTGCGCGCATCGCCGGGGTTTCCAAAGCCACCGTCAGCCGCGTGTTGGCTGGACAAAGCCAATACATCCGTGAGGAAACCCGCCAGCGTGTCCTGACTGCCATTGAAACATTGGGCTACCGTCCCAGCCAGGCCGCGCGCAGCCTGAAGTCCAAGCGCAGTTATACGCTTGGCGTCGTGGGATATGGCCTGGAGTATTACGGTCCTTCTTGCACCATCGCCGGCGTCGAAGAAGAAGCCAGCGAGTTGGGTTACAATCTGCTTCTGTATCTGGTCCGCCAACCTGAAACCAACAACGTGGTGGAATTGCTGGAAGAAATGCGAGCGCGTTACGTGGATGGTCTGATTTGGGCCGTCCCCGAAATCGGCGACAATCATGCCTGGCTCGAAGACCCGACCATCCAACCGAACATTCCCATTGTTTTCCTCAGCGCCGAGCCGCGTCCCCACCATTTTGTGGTGGCGATAAACAACTTCAACGCCGGGCTGACGGCCACACGGCACCTCATCGCCCAGGGATGTCAACACATCGGGCTGATCACCGGTCCGCTGGATTGGTGGGAGGCGCGGCAACGCAAATTGGGATGGAAAGCTGCCCTCGACAGCGTCGAGCTGCCGCGCAAAGAAGGGTATGTCGTCGAGGGAAACTGGTCGGCCACGAGCGGCGAGTATGGTCTGCGGGAGTTGCTGACCAGGCATCCGGAAATTGACGGGGTGTTTGCCTGTAACGACCGCATGGCCGTCGGGGCGCTCAAGGTCGCGCGCGAAATGGGGCGGCGGGTACCGGAAGACCTGGCCATCATCGGCTTTGACGATATGCAGGACGCCGCCTATTTCTATCCCGCGCTTTCCACCATGCGCCAGGATATGGTCGAAGTGGGTCGCCGTGCCGTTCAAGAACTGGGCAAGGTCATTGAAGCCCAACAAAGCGGCACCCCTTGCCCACCGACAACCCTGATGTTAGAGGCCGAAATTATCGTCCGCGAAAGCTCACTGTTTCACAAATCTGAATGATTCGTATGTCAACGGATTAAACCGATTTTGACGGATTGCCAAACGTTCTAATGTTCCAACGACTTTTAGGGAAGCATGGCCATGGGGTGTGAAAAGTACACCATCGGCGTAGATTATGGCACCGAATCCGGGCGGGCCGTCCTGGTCAATGTACGCACCGGTGAGGAACTTGCCACTGCCGTCCATCCTTACCGCGATGGGGTGATTGATACCCATCTGCCCGGCAGTGATAAGCCCTTACCACCCGACTTTGCCCTGCAAAACCCCCAGGACTACCTTGATGTGTTGCGCGAAACCGTCCCGGCCGTGCTGCGCGAGAGCGGCGTCGTGCCAGAAGATGTCATCGGCATCGGCACCGATTTCACCGCCTGCACAATGTTGCCGGTTGACAAAGCCGGTGTGCCCCTGTGCATGCACCCCGAATGGCGCAACAATCCCTACGCCTGGGTCAAAATCTGGAAACATCACGCCGCACAAGCCGAGGCCAACCAACTCAACAAAACAGCGCGTCAGCGCGGCGAAACCTGGCTCAATCTCTATGGCGGTAAGATTTCATCCGAGTGGCTCATCCCCAAAATCTGGGAAACGTTGAACAAAGCGCCTGAAGTTTACGCGGCGGCGGATCGCTATCTCGAAGCGGCGGATTGGATCGTCCTGCAATTGACCGGCGTCGAAAAGCGCAACGCCTGTACCGCCGGTTACAAGGCTATGTGGAACAAGCGCAGTGGCTATCCAAGCGACGACTTCTTTGCAGCACTTGATCCGCGCCTGCGCAACGTTGTGGACAGCAAACTGTCGCGTGACATCTACCCGCCAGGCACACGCGCCGGCACACTGACGCCGGAAATGGCTGCGCTGACCGGCCTGCGGCCCGGCATCGCAGTGCCGGTGGGGAATGTGGATGCCCACGTCGCCGTGCCGGCCGCCACAGTCGTCAGCCCGGGGCGACTGGTGGCGATCATGGGCACCTCTACCTGCATCATGACGCTTGGTAAAGAAGAACGCACCGTCGAGGGAATGTGCGGCGTCGTCGAAGACGGCATCATTCCCGGCTTGTTCGGGTTCGAGGCCGGGCAATCGTGTGTCGGTGATCATTTCGCCTGGTTTGTCGAACACTGCACTCCGCCGGCATACCATGAAGAAGCCAGGCGGCGCGGCACCTCCGTACATCAATGCCTTGAAGAAAAAGCCGCCCGCCAAAAGCCCGGCGCACACGGGCTGCTGGCACTGGACTGGTGGAACGGTAACCGCTCGATTCTGGCGGATGCAGACCTGGCAGGGATGTTGCTCGGCGCGACACTGGCGACCCGCCCCGAAGACATCTACCGTGCCCTGATTGAAGCTACCGCCTACGGCGCACGGATCATCATCGAAGCCTTCACCAGCAGTGGTGTACCGGTGAACGAGATCATAGCCTGCGGCGGGTTGCCGGCGCGTAACCGCTTGCTCATGCAAATCTACGCCGACGTGACCGGACGGGAGATCAAAGTGGCCGGTTCTGCGCAGGCCGGAGCATTGGGATCGGCAATGTTTGCCGCCGTCGCTGCCGGTGCAGAAGCAGGAGGCCATCGCAACATCGTCGAGGCCGCTCAGGCCATGGCGCACTTGCAGGATATAAGCTACAAGCCCATCCCAGCGCACAAAGCGATTTATGACCAGCTTTATGCCGAGTACGTCAAACTGCACGACTATTTCGGTCGCGGCATCAACGACGTGATGAAACGGCTCAAATCGCTGCGCCAGCAGGTCCTGGTCGGCGGGTAAACAAGAATGGGCATAGAGGTCTCATCCCGGAGGGACCTCTTACCAGATAGTTCAAGTTTGTTTAACTCAAAATTCAAGGAGGTTGACATGAAATCGCGAATTGTGTACATTGTGGTAATCCTGAGTATGCTCTTGAGCCTGGCAGCGTGCAGCGGTGGACAGAAGACGGCGCAGAAGAAGACTTACACCTACCAGGACATGGTGGTGGGTTTCATCCAGACCGGTTCTGAAGGCGGCTGGCGCGCAGCCAACACGGCTTCCTTTAAGGAAACAGCGGAAAAGCTGGGGATCAAACTCAAGTTCTATGATGCACAGAACAAGATGGAGAACCAGCTCTCGGCCTTCCGCAACTTCATCGCCGACAAGGAAGTGAACGTCATCATCCTGGCGGCACTGGAGACCACCGGTTGGGAAGACGTGCTCAAGGAAGCGCAAAAAGCGGGCAAGATCGTTGTCCTGGAAGACCGCCGCATTGACGCGCCGGAGACCCTGTACGCTACCTACATCGGCTCGGACTTCGCCGAGGAAGGGCGCAAGGCCGCCGTCGAGATGTGCAAACTGCTCGAAGGCAGCGCTAAGAAGAACGTGGTCGAGCTGGTCGGCAACGTAGGGTCCTCCGCCGCCAAAGACCGCGGGCAGGGCTTCCGCGAGAAGATGGGCGAGTGCGGCATCACCATCATCAAAAGCCAGACCGCCAACTGGGATGCCACCGAAGGCAAGGCCGTTATGGAAGCCTGGCTGAAGGAAACCACCGACATCCAGGGGGTGTTCGCGCAGAATGATGAGATGGGGTTGGGTGCGGCTCAGGCCATCAAGGAAGCCGGCCTCGATCCGGGCGATGACATCAAGATCATCACCGTGGATGCCACGGCGGGCGCGTTCAAGGCCATGATTGCGGGCGACATCAACACCGTCATCGAGTGTAACCCGCTCCTCGCGCCGCAGGTCTATGAAGCAGCGTTGAAGGCGCTCAACGGCGAAGAACTGCCCAAGTGGATTCCTTCACAGGAAGGTGTGTTCTACGCCAAGGACGCCGAGACAATCCTGCCAACTCGTAAGTATTAGAAATCGGTGCACATACAGACCGGGAACTGTAGACAGGGGTGAGGAGCGCGTAGGGGCCACGTGCTCCTCATCCCCACCGACTTAAATCGTACGCTAAAGCAAAGAAAGGTGATCCAATGGAAGATTCCGGCTATATCGTAGAGATGAGAGGCATCCGCAAGGAATTCCCTGGCGTGCAGGCCCTCGCGGATATAAACTTCTTCTTGAAACGCGGGGAAATCCACGCCCTGGTCGGCGAGAATGGCGCCGGCAAATCCACGTTGATCAAAGTCCTGACCGGCGCGGAACGCCCTGACGCCGGCGTGATCATCCTGGATGGGGAAGAAGTGACAGTGAAATCCCCCCTGCATGCGCAAAAACTCGGCATCAGCACGGTGTACCAGGAAATCAACCTCTGCCCTAACCTCACGGTCGCTGAAAACATCCTCATCGGACGGGAACCCATGCGCCGGGGTCGCATTCATTGGAAAGCCATGAATGACCACGCGCAACAACTTCTGGAGCGTTTGGATATTTCAATTGACGTGACCCAACTGCTGGGATCATACTCGGTGGCGATTCAACAGATGGTCGCCATCGCCCGCGCATTGGAGATTACCTCGGCCAAAGTGTTGATCCTGGACGAGCCGACCTCCAGCCTCGACGTACACGAGACGGCACAGCTCTTCAACGTCATGCGCAAGCTGAAGAGTGAAGGCGTCGCCATTATCTTCATCACACACTTCCTCGATCAGGTCTACGAAATCTCGGACCGGATTACCGTATTGCGCAACGGGCAATGGATGGGGACTTATGAGACATCGGAGTTGCCGCGCCTGGAATTGATCGCCAAGATGATTGGGCGCAGCCTCACCGAACTGGACGAGATGTCCAAAATCAAACTCGAAAGCCGTAAAAACATCAAGGGCGAAGTGCTGTTGGAGGCGCGCAATCTGGGACTCAGCGGCGCCATCGAACCCTTCGACCTGGACTTGCACGCCGGCGAAGTCGTCGGTTTCGCCGGCCTGTTGGGATCGGGGCGCACCGAGATCTCCCATCTTCTGTTTGGTGTAGCAAAACCCGACAGTGGCACCCTGAAGCTTAATCAGGAAATCGTGAAGAAATTTTCGCCGCAGGCTTCCATCGGTCGCGGCGTTGCGCTCTGTCCCGAAGACCGCAAGGCCGCCGGTATCGTGGACGAGCTGACGATCAGGGAAAACATCATTCTGGCGTTGCAGGCCGGACGGGGCTGGTTCAAGTACCTCAGCCTGCAGCAACAATATGAAATGGCCGACCGGTATATCAAATTGCTGAACATCGCCACACCCTCAGCGGATCAACCGGTCAAAAACTTGAGCGGTGGCAATCAGCAGAAAGTCATCCTGGCGCGCTGGTTGGCCACTAATCCCCAGCTCCTGATCCTCGACGAGCCGACCCGCGGGATTGATGTGGGGGCAAAAGCCGAGATTCAAAAGCTGGTCCTGTCGCTGGCCGAAGAAGGCAAATCGTGTGTGTTCATCTCCTCGGAATTGGAGGAGGTTTTACGCACCAGTCACCGCATCGCCGTATTGCGTGACCGCAAGAAGGTGACCGAGTTCGCCGGCGAGGTGGACGAACACACCATCATCCAGGCTATGGCCGGAGGTGAAGCATGAACCGTTCCCCCAAGAAAGACACTTCTTCCTGGCGCGCCATCACCGAGAGTAAACTCTTCTTTCCGCTGTTGGCGCTGACGTTGATTTTGTTGGTGGATTTGTTCTTTGTCCCCGGCTTCTTCAAGCTGGAGACCAAAGAGGGCCACTTGTACGGCAACCTGATAGATATCCTGCGCAACGGTTCGACGGTTATGCTGCTGGCGATCGGCATGACGCTGGTGATCGCCACCGGCGGCGTGGACCTCTCGGTGGGCGCGGTGATGGCCATTGCGGCCTCCGTCGCAGCGATTATGATGAACCCCGTCATCATCGGTGTCAAACTGCCGCCCGACCTGCTGAAGTTCATCAACGATCCTAATTTTACCTACGCGCCGTTGTGGGAAGTGATCGTGGTCACATTGTTTGTCGCCACCATCTGTGGCCTGTGGAACGGATTCCTGGTCGCCTACGCTAAAATCCAGCCGATGGTTGCCACGCTGATCCTGATGATCGCCGGACGCGGTATCGCGCAATTGATCACTAACGGCGTGCGCATCCAGATTTTCTACGAGCCTTATGCTTTCATTGGCAGTGGGTGGTTGATTTTGCCCTTTTCGTTGTACATCGTCGCGGCAGTCTATCTCATAGCCTGGTTCTTGACGCGCAAAACGGCCATCGGCTTGTTCATCGAGTCAGTAGGCATCAATGCGCGCTCCAGTTTCTTCAGTGGTATTGATGAAAAGAAGATCAAACTGCTGGCCTATACGTTCTGCGGTTTCTGCGCCGGTGTTGCCGGGCTAGTCACCAGCTCCAACATCCGCACCTCGGACGCCAACAACATCGGCCTGAACTATGAACTCGACGCCATCCTGGCGGTCGTCATCGGCGGTACACTGATGTCGGGTGGACGGTTCTCGTTGCTGGCAAGCCTCATCGGCGCGCTGGTCATCCAGGCCACAACCACCTCGATGTACGCGCTCGGCGTGCCGGCCAATGCCGTGCTGGCGATCAAAGGGCTGGTCGTGATCTTCGTGATTCTGCTCTACTCGGAGCAGGTCCGCGGCATAATCCGCCGTCTCACCGCACACAAAGGGAGTCTCTCATGATGTCACGGATAGGCGCCTTTATTGCTCGAAATCGGCGATTTGTGCCCATGTCGGTCACGGCCATTCTCTCGGTCGTGGCGTACATCCTCGGCGCGATCTTTTATCCGGGCATGCGGGATCCGCAGGTGTTCCTCAACCTTTTCCGCACCACCCCCTTCCTGCTGATCAGCGCCGTGGGCATGAATCTGGTCATCCTGACCGGCGGGATTGATCTTTCGGTCAGTGGTGTGGTGGCGTTGACGACGGTGGCGGCGGCGGCACTGCTGCGTCAGGGGTGGAACGCCTGGGTCGTCATGGGGCTGATGCTATTGATGGGGATGGCCCTGGGGGCGATTATGGGGGCGTTCATCACCTACCTCAAAGTGCAGCCGTTCATCGCCACGCTGGCCGGGATGTGGTTTGCACGCGGATTGTGTTTCTTCATCAGCGACGACGCCATCGCCATTGACAACCCCATCTATTGTCTCTTGGGGCAAACCAAGATTCTCATCCCCGGCCTGAGCGATCCCAAAACGCAGACAGGCCCCTTTATTTCGATTCTGGTCATCGTGGCGTTGCTGGTTTTGGGAGTGGCAACATACCTGGCCCATTATACGCGCTTTGGCCGCGCCATCTACGCCATCGGCGGCAACGAACAATCCGCGCGGCTGATGGGGTTGCCGGTGGAGCGGACCAAAGTGGCGGTCTATACGCTCAACGGGTTCTGCTCGGCGCTGGCGGGAATTGTCCTGAGCATTTATGTCTCCTCCGGGCACGGCCTGTACGCACGCGGCTTCGAGCTGACGGTCATCGCCGCTGTGGTGATGGGCGGCACGATGTTGACCGGCGGCGAGGGGTACGTGTTCGGTGCATTGTTCGGCGTGCTGATCACCGGTGTCACCCAAACGTTGATTCAGTTCAACGGTCGCCTGAGTTCCTGGTGGACCAACATCGTTGTCGGAATGTTGACGCTCATCTTCATCGGCGTGCAAAGTCTCCTTGCAGCGCAAAAAGGGCGCCGCGCAGCAAAAGCCGGGGACGCCGCGCTCCAGGCGCAACGACGACGGCGGCTGGTGTTGTACGGTGGCGTAGCCGGCCTTGTCATTATAGCAGGGGTCGTCATCAGCCTGATCGCCGGCCAGACCAGAAACGGTGGTGTGGGCAACACCCCCACCCCTTCAACGGCGGCGTGTCAGTTCCGCCCCTTCCGTGACCAAGAAGCCGCAAAGCTGGCAACCGAAGGCGCGGTGCTTGTCTACGAACGCAACGGCGGGCCGGATTGTATTGACGAATTGTTCGCCATCTACCCCGATGGGCGCGTGGTCGGTGACAACGGCGTGCGCACGATCGAAAAGCAGCTTGCGCCGGAGGAAGTCGAGACGCTGCTCGGCAACATCGCCGAGCGGGGCTGGTTCACCGACGAAATCTATAACACCTGGCATACCCCCTGCGGGCAGTGCTTCGAGTATCACATCACGGTAAAGTATCAGGGTCAGGAAAAGAGCGTCACTGCCGTGGACGGCGGCACCGATGCCCCGGCGGATTACTGGCAGGTCGTTTCGCTCATCAACGGTGTCATTCCAAAATTTATGGATGTGCCGTAGAGATGCGATACGTGATGCGTGATGTGTGTTAGGGATTAGAGATTCGGGACTCGCTGATTCACCGTTCACCGATTCGCCGATTCACTTATTCGCTGATTCAGTATGAGGGAAAAAAGATGAGGGTGAAATTATCACTGCTGCCGCTGCTACTCTTGATAACGCTGTTGACCAGCGCGTGTGGGTACATTGTCCTGCCGGAATGTTGGGAAGAAGCCCAGAAAAAGGCCTCAGGAGCAGGCTGGAGCGCCGTGGCTACGGAGATCGGCGAGGTCGAGGGGGGGCTGCGCATCGCGCTGACATTGCGCAACAACACCGGCGATTGGAGCGCCATGCAGGCCACGCCGGGCAAGCCAGCCACGCTGACGGCCGGCGGCAAAAGTGTCAACTGCGATACCGTGCAGGTCAGTTCCGGCGGGCATCGCCTGGCACCGGGCTTTCAAATGCGGGGGTTCACCGGTGGTACCAAAGCCGCACCCGAAACACAGCTCGTGTATGTGGAATGTAAAGGCGCGACCCTATCCTCCGGCGCAAAACTCACCATCAACTACACCTACGTTACCGGCCAGTACAACTATTACGAGCCGGAAGCCAATCAGGCCAGCGGCGTGCTGGAAGTCAACCTCGATGAAATCGCTACCGGCCTGACCTATCCCATCGCCGAGGTTCCTAAAGACCTGATCCAGAAGCCGGATGTCGAGATCGTCGCCCTGAACAAAGTTGTCCTCACCCTCACCAGCGTCACCCGCGATGAAAAAGGTTTGCGCTTTAGCTGGAAGACTTCCAACCCCGGCGCATATCCTACTTACGTGCACATCGGCAACCCGCCGGTCATCGGTGCGGACGGCATCATCTACGGCCTGTACGAAACGCCGGACCTGGCCTCCGTGCCCATCAGCCCCGCGGGCGGCACAACGGAATGGACAACCGAGACAGCCGTTCCGCCGGATGTCAAAGGGCTGTACATCCTGTTGAGCGTCGAATCCGGCAAGCAGCGGCTCTACGCCAATTACGCCATAGACATCAGCCAGTACTGAGCGCAACCGGCCTACCAACAGGCGTGATGCTCTTCGGCGAAGCCGAGCAACTCGCGCACTTCTATGCTTTGCCCGTCATCCAGACGGGCAAAGCCGTTATAACGCCCGAACATCTGATGGACCTCGCTGGTGATCACGCCCAGGTTCGTGCGGGCGACGCGCTCTTTGAACGGTGTGAAGGTCAAATCCAACCGGCCTTCGCTATCGGTGAAATGCCACGGCTGCATGTAGGCGCCGGATTGGTAATCGAAGCGCACCTGCTCCAGCTTGTGGATCCGCCCGTTGAGGATCACGCAGTTTTCGGTAGCGCGGCTCAGGTCGCCAAAGCCGCATCCCAGGTTCAAGCCGATCGTGCGACCGTCCGGCAAAAAACCGGAGGCGCTGGCCCAATTCCAAAAACTCCGGTATTCCCACACCCCACGCCCCCAATCCAGGGACCCCAGACTCTCGTGGGGATACACTTCCTCGCGCAGGTCGCCATAGTGAATGTAGCCCCGCGCCGGCAAACAATTGATCTTACGATTGTAATAAAAACGCTTTGCTCCGATGGGGATAACGATGGTCATGGATTCGTGATCGGGCGGGCAGGTCAGCGCAATCTCGGCTTTGACGCCGCGTCCCTGATGGTAGTCCGGCCAATCCACGAAAATGCGTCGCTCGCCCTCCGCCGCCTCGAAACGCAGCGATGCCTTCCGGTTGCCGAAGATCGTCGTACCGGCGGTGCTGTTGCGCGGCAGACTGATCCCCCGTCCCAGCGGGATGACCAATCCTTCCTCATACAGATTGCCGTTGGCGAAGTCCAGCGTGTAAACAAAAACATTGCCGGCATAGCCCAGGTCGGCAATCGTGGCCGAAAAGAAACGTCGTGGCGTAAAAATCGCATAGTAATCCCAGCGTTTGATGCGAAAACGCTGCAAAAAACGCAGCGTGTAAAAGCGTGCGTTTTCGAGGTTGCAATCAAGCAACGGCTGCCGCGACCAGCCGACCTGCGTCAGGCGGCCTCGCGCATCCAACAAAGGTCCAGGTTGTGTCAGTTCGGTTTGCATGGTTCATGAGCCTCCTTAAAAGAATCGTTTGAACGTTGGCAAGTCAGCCTGTTGGAACGCCGGGTTTATGTGAAGTTTCTATCCCTATCAGCGGATTATACCGCAAAAAGCGCACGATGTAGCCTGGAGTTATTGACTTGACGATTTGCTTGATATGGACTAAGATAAAAATGGTATACCTGCCTTAACAACCTCAAACCTGAGCGAGAGCATAAAGTTATGCTGAATCCGATCAACATTTCCGACACTGTGGCAAGCAAGCAAAACACGGATCTAGACGAAATAGCCCGCCTCGACAAGCAGCTATTTCAACGATTCAAAGATAGATTCGTTGTTCAACCCTCGCTTTCCCGCACCCTGGTCAGTTTTCAGGCTAATAAAACCAGGGCCGTCTATCGCTGGTACAAGTTCAAAGAAGCATTTTCGGCTTCCCTGGTCGAACGTCTATTCCACAAATACGGTATTACTACAGGTAGAATCCTGGACCCTTTCGCGGGTAGTGGGACGGCATTGTTTGCGGCAAGCACAATGGGGATAAATGCAGACGGCATCGAATTATTGCCCATCGGTCATGAAATTATTATAGCCAAACAGATCCTGGATGCAGAGTTCACATCCGAAGATTTTGAGAGATTACGCCAATGGTCAGCGTTGAAAATTTGGGAGCAATCAGAAACGCGTGTTCCCTTGCCAGAGCTACGCATCACACAAGGGGCTTACCCCCAAAAAACCAAAGAAGCCATCGAGCAATACATAGGTGCGTGTCAACAAGAGAATAGCAGAGTTCAAGCCGTTTTGCGTTTTGCTTTACTTTGCGTACTCGAATCCATCAGTTTTACTCGCAAGGATGGACAATACCTTCGATGGGACCACCGTTCTGGACGCACACATGGCAATAAGAAGATTTTTGACAAAGGCGAGATTCCGGAGTTTGAGCAAGCTATTCACGAAAAAATAAGCGAAATCTTAGCAGATGCATCGCCTGTTCATCAAACAAGTTTGTTCCCTACCGAAAAACTTCAAGGCCCAATCCGTTTGTATGATGGCTCATGCCTTCAAATACTGCCCCAATTACCTGATAGTACATACGATGCCATTATAACTTCTCCGCCTTACTGCAACCGTTATGATTACACGCGCACGTATGCACTGGAATTGGCATTGTTGGGCGTAAATGAACAAGGATTATTGCGACTCCGCCAAGAGATGCTCAGTTGCACGGTAGAAAACCGTGCAAAGGACTTATTAAGTATCAATCCACAATGGACAATGGCATTGGCGGCCGCTGATAAACAAGAATTATTGCAAACCATCTTGAAATGCCTGGAAACTCAAAAAGCCCAAGGGGCTTTGAACAACAATGGCATTCCCCGGATGATCAGAGGCTATTTTTACGAGATGGCTTGTGTTGTTGCAGAGTGTGCGCGTGTTTTGAAGCCAAATGCACCTCTGTTCATGGTCAATGATAATGTCCGCTATGCCGGGGCAAGCGTTTCAGTAGATACGATTCTTTCTGATATTGCAGAGAAATTAGGTTTCCACATTGAAAACATCCTTGTTCTACCAGACGGCAAAGGTAACAGTAGCCAACAGATGGGGGAACATGGACGCGAAGCACTGCGCAAGTGCATTTATGTTTGGAGAAAATTGTAATGTCCTCACGCCCTTACCTAAATCATCTTCATTCCAGTGACGATCTTGTCACAAGCTATGAAGCCACACGGGCAGGTTTTGTCGCCCTTGCGCTTGAAAAAAGCCGTCGCGCTACACCCTATGTCGCTGAAGCAAGAGCATTGCAAGAGGCCGCCTCAAAAGCCAGGTCTCCTGTCGATTTACTGACCATCAAAGGCATAGAAGCAGGCCTCCTCACAGCAGCAGGATTATCTGACAAGGCACTTGTTCATCTACTGCCAAAAGATAAACTGGAAGCCATCAACGGTCTAATCAAGAATTTTCTCGAGCCAGCGGGAGACAAATTTATCGAAGAACTGGTGTTCAGGTTTCTGCTAACACGTGGCGACACGCTCGGTGGTTCAATGAGGAATATCGGTGGGGTCTTGGCACAGAGAAAATTAGCCCGTGCCATCATTTCAACGTTAACAATCGCCGGCATTGGTTATAGGTGGCAACATTCAAAGACCAGGCAATGGGTTAATATGACCGACGATGACTCAGAGATTGAGTTATCCTTGCGTGGATTGAGTTGGAATAACAAAGGCGAACCACGCACTCTGATTTACAACTTGACTGTACCTTTGGTTAAGAACAATTAAGTTTTTTTCTAAAGGAGGGTCGCTATGGAAAGGAAACAGAGCAAGATCGTTTTTAGTCTAAGAATGGCAGTTGGCCTGATGTTGTTATTGGCCTGTAGACTAAATCAAGCGACACCAACGCCGCCCGCCGCCGAAACCGCCACCCTCTACCCGACGTATACACCTTATCCGACATACACCCCGTATCCAACAGATACTCCTGAAGCCTTACCCACATTCACACCTTATCCAACGTATACACCTTATCCGACAAACACCCCCTATCCCACAGACACGCCTCGCCCCACAGATACGCCTTATCCCACAGATACCCCTACACCTGAGCCTACGGCAACATATACACCTCGTCCAACAAGAACGCCGGGGCCTACCCCAACAACGCAGCCATCCACCAATCTGAAAAGCACGCTGTATCAGACGATGGTCAACACGCGGACCGCGTTTGAGCATTTCGGCGGTATGATTGATGTTGCTTTGGGCAGAGGATATGTCAGTTGTCAAGAGGTTGTTGACCGCTTTGACCAATTAGCTGCTTCGCCGACTTACGATGTTACCGGGCAAGACAGCAACGTTCAAGCAGCGTACAATCAATACCGCCAGGCAGTTGCGACTTTCACGCAAGGGGCTAGAGATATGGCACAAAACTGCCGTGACTTTTTAGCTAACCCTCGGCCAGGGAGCATTCCGTTCCAGCAGTGGGGTGTTGCCCGACAGCGTGTCAACGATGCCATAGGGATACTGAACGCGGCAATTCCGCTTATCCAATAGAACAGCCTTTGATTCGGTCACTCATTGGTTCTCACGGCTGCGCACCTCGACGCGGACATGGGTGAACCCCAGGGAGCGCAAGAAGTTCTCCATATACACAATGCCGGTCTCCTGAGCCTTGTCGAGGATATCTCGATCCAGTGCCCAACTTACCAGTTGTTGTTCGGCCAGGCGGCGCGCAGCAGTCTCTAAATCAGGATCGGGACGGCGCAACAACCCCGTCTCACGCTCGTAGACGAAGGTCTTCTCGTTGTCAATGCGGCTGTAAAGGATTTCCGGCGGCGGCAGGAAGACCAACACCGTCGTCCCGATCACAACGATGTCATCTTCGGTCACTTTTGTCAGATCGAAGCCCGCCACGACTTCACCCTCGGCAATCAACATCAAGCGGTCGCGGGAAAGGCGTTCCAGGAGACCCGATGGTTCGTCCTCAACCCGCACGATGTCGCGCATGGTGTACTGGACGGTTTCGAGCCGTCCGAAGGCGTTGATGCCGGTGATGATGGCAATCGGCGTCGGCGTGGGGGTGGATGTCGGCGTAGGGGTGGCCGTGGGGGAAGGCGTGATCGTCGGCGTGGGGATAGGGGTCGGCGTTGCAGTTGGCGTTGGGGTGCGCGTGGGACGCGGCGTCGGCAGCGGGCGCGTCGGTGTGGGCAAAAATGGCATTGACGTCGGCGTCGGCGCGTTGGCTTGCGTCCGGCGCTGTAGCAGGGTGATGCCGCCCACAATGCCCAACGTCAAACACACCACAACCACGATCAGCAACATAAGCTGCCAGAGCGGCCAGCCTCGAATTTCACGGCGTAGCAGGTTCATATCTCCCCCCTGGATTCAAAGTCAAAAGTTGAAAAATCCGTTCAAATCTGCCTGATGTCTGTTGACAACAACGCCACCCGGAAGCCCACATACCAGGCGACGCTGTCGGGGCGCAGGCGATTGCGACAGGCGCAGCGGGCAGTGTCGCGGGTGTAGTTGAATGAGCCACCGCGAAGCACACGCCGTATATTGGTTCCCGCTTCCGGGTTCTCACGTCCATCGGTGGGATCATAAGGATACTTGTACTGCGGTTCGATTTCGCCATCTCCCCACAGACTGCGCGTCCACTCCCAAACGTTTCCGGCCATATCCAGAATGCCATAAGGACTCGCACCCAGAGGGTAAGCCGTCACCGGTGTCGTGGCATCGCGGCGATTCTCACGGGTGTTGCAGCGCTTGCCGTCCCAAAAATTGCCCCACGGATAGAGGCGTCCATCTGTACCACGCGCGGCCTTCTCCCATTCGGCCTCGCTCGGCAGCGTGTAGGATTTCCCGGTCACAGAAGCGAGCCAGCGACAATAGGCAAGCGCGTCATACCAGGAGACGCCGACGACCGGATAGTCAGGCTGTCCCTCAGGGAATGTGCCGCCGGCCCAGTATGCCGGGGGTTGGTAACCCGTTGCCTGCACGAAGTCCAGATACTGTCGGTTCGTCACAGGGGTCTTCGCCAGATAGTAGGCAGGGAGCGACAATGTGTGCCGGGGTTGCTCATCGGCCGGAGCAAACTCGGCGCCACGAGGGTCGCTGCCCATTATGAACTCACCCGCCGGAATAAGAATCATTTCCGGCTCAAGAGAATTGTGGGTTGAGGGTTGCAGGTTCGGGGTTACGGGTTGGGAGACGGAAGGGGCTGACGCCTGAGGACTAAGGACTGACGACTGAAAATTAAACAACACCCCATCCGTCGAACGCATATACAGCACCGGAATGCCCCACTCCACCGAACGCGGCATGGCAATACTGACCGCCTGACGCGCTTCGGTCGTCGCCGTATCCACAGGTAAACCATCAGCCAGTGCCTCGTAGAACACGTGCGCAAACTCAACGGCGGCGCAGTCGGTGATGGGATACTGCATTGCCAGCACTGCCGGGAGTCCCCGGCGCACCAGGATTGCAGCGGTACTCGAAAAGACATCCTGCGCGCTACCCCGCCCTCCCTCACACGCATTGAGAACCGCCAGGCGCAGGTCGTGATGATCGGCCAGTAACCTCCCCAACTGCGTCGCGCTCAAACGCGCAGTTTCACCGGTTTCATTGGCCAGCGCTACGAAACCCTCATCGGCCACGCGGTCGAATCCACCATGTCCGATGAAATGGAAGATGTGCCATGGACCGTGACGCATGGCGCGTTGTAGATCACGCCAGGTCTGCCCTTCAAGCCAGGTCAACGTAACCAGGCCCGCCTTGCGCAAGCCGTCCAACGCCGTTTCCACACGTTGTTTCTCGGCCGTCACATCCAACGGGAGTAAGTCTCGGGGACTCACCGCCATACCCAGGATGCGCAACGGCAATTCAATGTTTAACGGCGATACGGGTTGCGGCAATTCGAGATAGCGCACCAGCGGCGTATTGCGCGAAAGGCATACATACTCGGCATTGCGTGGATCGTAGGCGAATTCCCACGGCAATACGGCCAATTCCGGCGGCTGCAGACGCAGTTTGATGCGCAGCCCCTTCCCCCGTCTGGTAGCCTCAAGCTGACTTACATCGTAGCGGCTACGGACTTCGCCGGGGAACAGCATCCCGAACAGCGCACGACCAAAATCCTGTACGGTTTGATCTTCTGCTGTGAGCGTCTGCCGGCGAATTCCACCGGCACGCAAAAGGACAATCTGGAGCGCCTGCAAACGGTTTTCCAGTTCTAACTCGCCAAAAGGGAATTCCGCCTTCTCACGGGCTTCACCTGCCGGAGAACGCAACACCGTCACCGGATATGTTCGTCCTTCACCGGTGCCGATCTCCAACTCGAAATCTAAGTAGTCCAAACACCCATCTCCCACAATCTGTGTTTATCCTATTATACGGACTCTAACGAATTTTCCAACTTGCAACTTGCGACTATACTCAGCATGAACTATTTTCAAACAATCATTTCAAGGAGAACATCTTATGACAACGCAAACCTTATCACGTTTAGTGCGGGTAAACGATCATGGGGAAGCCGTCTGGGCTGTTGTGGAAGACGAGGTTGTCTACCGGCTGGAAGGCTCCCCTTTCACGAACGGTGTGCGCAGTGCGCGTCTGGGGACGCTGGCAACGCTCACGCTGCTCTCGCCGGTCTGTCCCACGAAAATCATCTGTGTAGGACGTAATTATGTAGCCCATGCCGCCGAGCACGGCGTCGAAGTCCCCACCGAACCGTTGCTCTTTCTCAAGCCGCCGAGCAGTGTCATCGGGCCAGAAGATGCCATCGTGATTCCGGCGCTCTCACAGCGCGTGGAGCACGAGGCCGAGCTGGCCATCGTCATCGGCAAACGCTGCCGCAACATCGCGCCGGAAGCGGCATGGGATTATGTACTGGGCGTCACATGCGGCAACGATGTGACCGCACGTGATTTACAACGCAAAGATGGGCAGTGGACGCGCGGCAAAGGCTTCGATACATTCTGCCCCATCGGGCCGTGGATTGTGACAGGACTACGCGAAGCAGACATCGCCAACCTGAGCGTCGTTTGTCGCGTCAACGGCAATATACGGCAGGAAGGCCGCACAAGCCAGATGGTATTCTCACCGGCGGTGCTCATCGCTTACGCCGCCAGTGTGATGACCCTGGAACCCGGCGATGTGTTTCTCACCGGTACACCGGCCGGCGTCGGCATCCTGACGCCCGGCGATGTGGTAGAAGTAGAAATCGAGGGGATCGGCGTGTTGCGCAATCCCGTGCGCTAGATAATTCAATCTGCTGGGGTATCTCACGGACGCGGGGGAACATTTGGCGTCGGCGTGGGCGGCGGCGGCTCTGTGGGAGGACGCGGCGGCAGATTCGTTGGGATGGGCGTGGGCGTAAAGGTAGGTGTGGGTGTGAACGTCGGCGTAGGCGTGAAGGTTGGCCTCGGCGTAGCGGTAAACGTAGGGGTCAACGTGGGCGTCTGAGTCGGCGTGGGCGTGCGCGTTGGCGTCCGGGTGGGCGTGGGCGTCGGGGTCTGAGTCGGCGTGGACGTCGGCGTCCGGGTCGGCGTGGACGTCGGCGTCTGGGTCGGTGTAGGCGTGATCGTTGGCGTTGCGGTAGCCGTCGGTGTCTGAGATGGCGTTGGCGTCAGCGAAGGTGTCAGCGTGATGTTCGGAATGGGCGGCAGTGGCGTATTGGTGGGCAACGGCGTGTCGGTCGGAAGGGCTGTCGGTGTGGGTGTCGCCGAGGGGCGCGGGGTTCTCGTCGGGGTAGGTGTCGGTGTGGGCGTGGGTGTAGGCGTTGGTGTCGGCGTAGGAGATGGGAAGAATTCCAACGGCGGAACCGGCGTTGACAACACCGCTTCTTCTACTTCCGGTGGATTCAAAAGCTCCTCTGGCAACACATACGGCTGTACGTCTTCCTCCAAAGGTTCAAAAACGTAATCCGCAGAAGGAGGATGATAGCTCAGGTCGGGGTCAATGCCGGGTCGCATAGCCCCTTCAACTTCCCAAAAAGCCTGGGGACGCAAGGCCAGGGAGGCTGTGAGGGAAAGGAGTAAGGAGCTTATGGCCAGGACAATCAAAAAAATTAGCATGTCGGTCAACTGTTGACGCACATCCCGGCGATTCAACGTTTTCATATCCGCCATGCTTCACCACCGTTTCCCATCAAGAAGTGCCATGTCTGGCATCACGTAAGGCCGGGAGCACCAAAGTGAATGTGCTGCCGCGCCCCACTTTGCTCACAACCTGTATGTTGCCTCCATGCGCTTCAACAATGGACTTGGTTACATAGAGTCCTAAGCCCAACCCACGCACATTATCATCGCGGCTCTGCATCACTCGATAGAAGCGATTGAACAGACGTCGTTGATCTTCCGGCGATATTCCTACGCCGGTATCCATCACCTCAAGGAAGACCCGGTCATCACTAGAAGACAAACGCAAGCTGACCGTACCACCGGCATCGGTATATTGATAGGCATTGCGTACCAGGTTGATGATGGCCCAACGTAAACGACTTGCATCGGCGTTAACCAGCGGTATATTTTGCGCCATCTCCAGGGTGAAAGTCAGCGACTTTTCTTCCATTTGCGGAAGCCATTCTTTGTAAATTTCCTCGACCAGGGAAGATAACAGCAGGGGCGCTTGCCGCAAACCAATCCGGCCGCCGGCTTCAATCTCGGAAAAGTCGAGCAGGGCGTTAATCATGGAAACCAGCCCCTCGGTTTGCTGACTTATTCTATCCAAAAAACCCCGATGCATTGGGGATAACTCTGCCCCCGCCGTCGCCGACAACAAAGCCGTGTACCCCTTAATCGCCGTGAGCGGGGTGCGTAATTCATGGGAGACATGCGCAATGAAAGCATCTTTTAGCTGCTCCGCCTCGACCTCGGAAGTAACATCGCGCAAGACAATCACCGTTCCCAGGTCTTCGCCGTCATCAGTGGAAACGCTGGCAGAGTGAGCTGTATACACCTTGTTTGCCACCTGGAAACGGCGCATTTCCAAAAGCCAGGGGTTCGTTTGGTCGCTGACTATCCTATCCTTATCAACCACAGAGAGTTCACGCACCGGCCCGGCCAGGAAATGCATGGCCATCTCCACAAGCATAGTTTCGGCCGCCTTATTCAAAGGGGTAATGTTACCTTCGGTATCTTCAAACAGCACGCCATCCCCGATGCTAGACAGGATAGAACGCATCCGTGTGGCGGTTTCTTTTTGCACCTGAAGTGCCGCTTGCAAGGCGACCGTTCGCTCACTGAGACGTTCGGTCATCTGATCAAAAGTCGCCGCCAACGCCCCAATCTCATCTGTGCGCCTGATGCCGGTGCGCTGTTGTAGATTCCCTTCGGCGACAGCCTGAGATGTTCTTACCAAAGCATGCAAGGGATGGGTGATCCGCTGCGCCACGCCAATCCCCAAAACAATGACGGCCGCCATGGCTACTGTAAATACCATGATATAAGTCTTTCGATTCGCTATATTCGTCCTGATAATGAAATCCGAAGGTAATACCACAGCAAAAACGGCCAAACGATCGCGGGCTACAATCAAAGGGCCTCGAGACAGGCGATAAGGGAGCTGATTGACGGTGATGTTCTCTATGCGCGTCTTAGTCTCCGACGCGAAAGCCTGGGCATACATCTCAGGAGTGATCGAAAGCGCCTTGAGCAAGGATGCCTGTTCCTCAGGAGATAACCCCAGGGTGAAGGTTGATGCCACCGCCTGTCCCTCGTACATATACACGATTATATCGGCCAGTGAAGAGTTTTTTAGAGAAGTGAGGATCGTATCCAGTGCAGTTCCGATCATAACGACGCCGAGGAACTCCCCATCAGGCCCGGCAGGGAACGGTACAGCCGTAAAATAATAATAGCGCCCATCTACCGGATGAGCGCCAATTGCACGCCGTGGCAGAGAGGCAGGCGATGCCTCCTCCAGTAGTTTGCCGATTATCCACAGATAGGTCGCGTCGAAGTCCAGGCTGATCGGCTCAAGTTGGTCACCTCTGCGTAGCATGTTAAGCACAGTCTTGCCGTCGGCATTCACGACCACCAACACACCAAAATTTTGCGTACTGGCAAACGGTGTGATCAACCGCGAGAATTCTTCGTAGTTATGTTCCGCCAAAGCCTGCGCTGCACCGCGCGTCCCTACCAGGATAGTAGCCGATTCCAGGTGATCACTTTCAAGACGCGCGAAGCCATTGAGCACGGCGCGGCCAGATTCCAGGAGATGATTGTCCAGTCGTTCATCAAGGGAACCTGCCACCAGGGTCACAACAATATAGATGCCAACCACTGCAACCGCGAGGGTCAAAAAGAGGTACGGAAGGATGATCTTCCCACGGATATCGGACGAGCGATGCAACACCGCCGTCCAAATACTTTTCCAAATGTTCTTCGGCTGTTGAACCTGCATATCCTGATACTCTCCCCAATTCCTGACTTGTCGGGGCATTTGCATGTACCCCCAAAACAAGTTCAGGCACCCGGTACACCATTACGGAAACCTTATCTTGTAAATAAACGGATCGCCAGATCTGCGTTTCTAGCCAAAAACGGGGAACTGGCGTTCCCCTCGGAGCAAGAATGATAAAGCACAATCTGGCTTCGAGCGGACCGTCAGATTTGCGTTTCTAGCCAAAAACGGGGAACTGGCGTTCCCCTCGGAGCAAGAATGATAAAGCACCATCTGGCTTCGAGCGGACCGTCAGATCTGCGTTCCTAGCCAAAAACGGGGAAGTGGCGTTCCCCTCGGAGCAAGAATGATAAGGCAACATCTGGCTTCGAGCGGACCGTCAGATCCGCCTTGTTGATAATATCAGTATAACCTAGCTTTGCCAGTAAGTCAAAACACTTCAAATAGATAATCTTAGGAAAAGACACCGGCCTGATTCTTTCAGGCCGGTGTGGGTGATGTGTAAATCCCTTGTTCTAAAACAGACGGAACCAATCCGTGCCGGTGATAATCGAACAGGCCAGAATCAAAAACAAAATCAGCAAGATAACACCACAGCCCATGCCTGTGCACGAGCAGCCTCGCCCAAATCCAAAACGATCCTGAAGCCAGTCGAAAATCGCGTTCAAAAATGCCAGTTGTAAGAGTCCTGCCAGACATCCCGGTCGTCGTTCCATAGGTGATAACCTCCTTTTTTGCAATGTGCTATCTGTATTACGCAATTACACGTCGTCAGTTGCACACGCAAGGTACCCGACAGAGGACACCGCCCACCCTTCTCCTTTTCTACATTTCCGGTTCGTCGTCAAAGGGATAGTACTCGGTTCCCTGCGCCGCCGCGCGAATGACCGGATCGTCAGAGTAGTGCCCACGACGCTCAGGAGGAAGTAATTCCGCGATATGGCGCATTATCTCGTGGCCGATTTGTTCCAGATATTCACGACGCTCCCGCCCACGGCCGGAGGCCATAAAAGGCCCAAACGGCTGCCCGATATGTGCCGTCACACGCGCCCGCTTGCCCCTGCCGAGCCGGGGCAACACATCAATGAAGCCATCCAGCCCAACCGGCAGGATACGCGCATTCGTCAACGTTGCGATGAACGCCGCCCCAGGCCGCGGCGGACGCAAAACGGCAGCGGCGCTTGTCCCTTCAGGGAAGATGCCTAATACGCCGTTCTGCCTCAGCACCGCCGAGGCCGCACGGATAGCCAACGTCGAGCCGGTACCGCGGAAAACCGGGTAGTAGCCCCACAACTCGCGGATCCAGCTCAACAGCGGTGGCGCGTTAGGTGTGCGAAAACCACCCAGGAACTCCATCGGCCAGGGGGCGATGCGCACCATCGCCATCGGATCCACAAAACTGAAGTGGTTGGCGACAACCAAAAGTGGACCGCTCTTCGGGAAATTTTCTGCTCCCAGGATGTGAAAATCGGTCAATACGTTAAAGATCAAGCGTGTGGCGCGCTGTACCAGGCCGCGGATTAAACGTCGCCGGGGATATTTGAACTCTTCGGCCATATTCGATTCCTCCAATCTCATTACACCTGGGAAGGCTGGCCTAAAGCGGGCAGTGACGCGCGCGCTTTATGGCGTCTGCGCCACAGGCGCGCCAGTTCCAGACGCCATTGCAGTTTCCACCATGCCCACACGGCCGCCCGCCGCTCCGCATTACCAAGCGTGTGCGGGGAATACCAGGCACGCACGTAAAATTCGACAAGTGCAGGGATTTCATCTTCTGCCGGAGGCAACAGATCGTCGTCATGGCGGGATTGTGCCACTTCCAGGACCCGTGTGACCAACGCCTGACCGAGTTCGTAGGGTGTATCGCCGGGGTGCATGACAACCTGGAGCCGGCGCGCTGCCTGCCGCAGACGCTCGTAGAGCAGACTTGCCATCGCTTCGGGCGTGCGCCGGAGCAGCAATAAGGCACTATCCACCCCACTCGCGCCGACAAGGATGAACGCAACCGCCGCAACGGCGATGAGAAGCCATTGCCACAGCAGTGTGCGGGCCGACGATTTAGCTCCCTGGGGTGGGACAAGCGGCTCGTAGCGTGGGCGATCCGCCTCCGGCCAGATCAGCGAGTCATTGGATTCATGGGGCCGATAAATCGGTGCAACACCGCCGGTCGGCTCAAACTCGATCCAACCATAGGTGGGGAAGTAGATTTCGACCCAGGCGTGCGCATTGGCCTCGGTGACGATATAACGCGCGTTCGTAATATCATAACTGCCGGTGGTATAGCCGATGACCAGGCGCGCCGGTAGCCCCGCCGCTCGCGCCAGCACAACCATCGCGGTTGCATAGTAATCGCAATAGCCCTTTTTCAACTCAAAGAGAAAATAATCGGCAATATCGGCCATCGCCGGTGGTTTGGGCACATCCAGGGTGTAGGGGAATTCCCGCAAGTAACTTTCAATCGCCACAGCCCGATCATAGGGTGTGGGTTGCGTGGCAGTGAGATCGCGTGCCAGAACGCGGACCCGTTCCGGTGTCGTCTCCGGCAATTGCAGATAACGCTCCCGTATCCATTCAGGGTAGTCGCTACCTTCAGCCCGCAATGCCTCCACAGTGTAGACCGGCACCAGGGAATCGGCGCGATAGGTGCGCGCTTCCGCCGTTACGGCGAAGATTTCGCCCGGCGGACGCGCTGAGACATCGTAGTCCTGATCCATCGAGACAAATTGCCCGTCTATGTAGACCATGCCACCCAATTCACCGATGATCCGCACTTCCTGACGTAAAACGCGCGTATGGGACACGACTTCAGGATCGAGAAACAGCTCTCCGGCCTTATACGTCAGCAATTCCGTGGCGCTGGTGGCCCATCCCTGTCCAAAATAACGGTCGTAAGTCAGACTTCGCCAGTAATGGCGCGGGATGGTGATATTCATCAATTCGGTATCTATGTACGGCTCATCCGGCAAGGGGGGAATTTCGCCCGTACTGACGACGAAAGCCACAATCCGTGAGAGTTCAGGCCCGGAGCCGATCAGGTGGCGGCGGGGCAGGTCGGTGCTGCGAAGCAGTCGCTGGGCCGGGCGCGCCGGCTCGGAGAGAGGTCGTTGTTCTACGCCGAAGGATTTGGCAATGTCTACAGCAGGGGATGGCGGTTCTTCCTCTTTGCTCGCGGTCAACTCGCTGATCCAATCTGCCAGTTTGCGATAGGAAAACGCCGGCAAGGTTGCAGACGCCAGCACCAAAAGCAGCGATACCCCAATTGTCACCATCGTCAACTCGGTCCATAAATCCCGCGAGAAGTCTATGTTGACCCTTGTCCAATGCAGTTCACGCTCACGATGGGCGGTCAGGGCAAGCAAAATCAACAGCACGCCCAAAAACGGCAGTAAAATGCCGGAAGGCGCATACGTATACGCCAGGAGGAAGGAGAGCAGGAAGCCGGCAGGCAATATCCCGATGACGGTCTGGCGTTTGTGACTCACCCACCAGCCGGCCCACAACGCACACAGCCACGTCACGAAGCCCCACACCAAAACCGTCCCCACGGGATCATACGTCCCGGCGCCGGAGAAAATTGCCGCCAACCACTTGTAGGCGCGCGATAGCAATGTCCCCATGCCGGCCCACAACGCACCGAAAGCATCGGGAACCAGCATCCAATCCACCCCGCGGACCGGCGTCAGTCCGAACTCGCCGGTTTTGAAGGAGTACGAGGCCAAATAGAGCAGCCTTTCCCATATCCAGGCGAAAAGCTGTCCGATGAAGGCAAAAGCGGCGCGCACGATGTCGGCCATCTCGTCGCCCAGGCGGCCTACCCGCGTCAAAATGAATTCCGCACCGAACGTCAGGCCCAGCAGCGTCACCAACCAGCCGCGCAGGGGAAGTACTCCCAAGAGCCATCCTGTGGTCATCGCCACAAAGACAACCAGGAGGATGAAGCCAAACTGCAACCCGGAAACCAGTTCCACCAATCCGGCCGCAAAGATGCTCAGTGCGACCAACAACAAAGCCCACAGCAACAAACCTTTCGGTCCAATCCAGGCGAGCAATCGCGCCGGCAAGCCGGCATGCGTCTCGGTTGTCGTCACACGCGCATACATTATGTCAGTGACCTCCAGGGCACATCGGCGACACGATAGCTAGGCACAGCGCGGCCGGTTCCCAATACCCGCCAGCCCCAACGTCCCTGCTGGCCGGGGCGCATTTCAGGCCGATCCAGCACATCTTTGGTGATGCGATAATGGGCGACGCCCAGTCCCAGCAATGCCGCTTCCACAAGCAGCGTGTTGCCCGGGCCGCCGAAAGAAGCCGGGTCCATCAACAAGACGGTCGGGACGGCACCGCTTCGAATCAGTGGCACCAGCGACTCTACCCAGGCGGTGCTCATCGAGGGGGTAATGATGATAATGCTGGTGTGCGGTCCCATGCTGGGTCGCAGACGCTCCATCACTTCTTCCAGCGGACGCGAGCCGCGAGAAATCAATGCCAGAGAGCGCAGAATTTCCCAGCGTCGGCCTTCACCTTGCTGCGGCGGTAACCAGACCAGATCCTTACCATAGGCGGCCAGCCCGACCGAATGGCGCAGGCGAATCCCTTGATCGGCCAGCGAGGCCGCCAGGACAATGCCATGCTCGTCGGTAGCGTTCTCCTCCAGGCCGACCTGCACATGCTCATCCAGGTCCAGCAGAATCCACCAGTCACCGGAAGGCGTGCCGTCGAAGAGACGTACATATAACTCGTCGCGTCGCGCCGTCGTCCGCCAGTGAATCCAACGCCGGCTGTCGCCGGTGACATACTCCCGCACCGTCGAAGCGCTGACCGTCCGATCAAGTGCGTTGGGACGCGGTCGTCCGTCGCCAGAACGGCCACCGGGCGCGATTTGGATGTTCGGCAAAGGGACAATGGGCGGAAGCACCAGCAGCGGCAGGGCCGCCGGATAGCTCAACGAGACCGAAAACAGGCCAAAGGGATCGCCCGTGTGCAGATGGGTCGGTCCCAAGACGAAGAGGCCACGGCGGCTACAAGTTGCTTCGGTGTGCCAGCGTATCGAATCCCGCCCCGGCAGACCTGTTCCCCGGCTGGCGTGGTAATCGGGCAGTGTAGATTGGTCATTCACCTCGACCCAGACGCCGGGTGCCCATCCCTCATTGCGCAAGGTGAAGCGTTCTACCAGCCGGTCGCCTACCTGCGCCCACCCAAAGCGCATTTCGCGCGTGAGATCAAGGCCCCGCGCCAGCGAACGTGCCCAGAGGTAGCCCACGAGCAACGCGCCCCCCAGTCCCACGTACAACACCCGCCACCCGCGATAAGGCGCAACCAGATCGGTGATGATGGCGGCCAGCACCAAAACAGGCAGGAGCCAGGAGTTCAAGCGAATTTTGGGTTTGGCGTTCACAGTTATACGCTCAACTCAACGAACCGTCCCCTGGGCCGATTTGACTTCTGGAACGGGGACACCTTCAAGGATTGCCTCTACCACGTCTTCCGGCGCCACGTTGCGCAGGCGGGCGCTTGGACTCATGATCAGGCGGTGCGCCAATACGGCCGGCGCGACAGCCTTAATGTCATCGGGCAGCACAAAATCGCGGGCATACAACGCCGCGCGCGCCTGTCCCACACGGTAGAGCGTGAGGCTGCCGCGCGGGCTGGCGCCCAGGTAAATGTCACCGTGCTGACGTGTGTGCTGCACCAACCGCACGATGTATTCTTTTACAGCCGGCGCGACGTAGATGGATTTGATGGCTTCCTGCGCCGCGAGCACTTCTTCGGTGGAAGCCACCGGCTGCAAGTCCTCCACCGGATGGTGAAATTGCTGGCGCTCCAGGACTTCGATCTCATCCTTCGTCGCCGGATACCCCAATTTGAGCCGCATCAAGAAGCGATCCAACTGAGCTTCAGGCAAAGGGAAGGTGCCTTCATACTCTACAGGGTTTTGTGTCGCCATCACCATAAAGGGTCTGGGCAACGCATGGGTCACGCCATCTACCGTGATCTGACGCTCTTCCATAGCTTCCAGTAATGCGGCCTGCGTCTTGGGGGTGGCGCGGTTGATTTCGTCAATCAGCACGACCTGTGCCATCAACGGGCCAGGTTGGAAGACGAATTCGCGGGTAGCCTGATTGTAGATGGATACGCCGGTCACATCGCTGGGCAGCATATCGGGCGTGAATTGCAGACGGCCAAACGAACAACCGAGGGAGCGTGCCAGGCTGCGGGCTAACATTGTTTTTCCCACCCCAGGCACATCCTCAATTAACAAGTGTCCCTGGCTCAACAACCCCATCACGGCCAGTTCCACAACAGCGCGCTTTCCGACAATGACACGCTCGATGTTATCAATCACACGCCGGGCAAAGTCCTGCACACTCCCCATGTTGTATATCCTCCCCTGAAAGTAGTGATTAGGAATTCGGGCTGGGGATAGGAGATTATCCGTCCCCTAATCCCTGGTCCCAACCCCTCTAAATATGCAGTTGAAAATCCGTTCAATCCGTTAAGAAGATCAACCGTGGATTGATGTGGGATTCCTTTGGAAGTATAGCACATCCCGCTGGCAACACAACAATACCCCAGGGCCTTATCATTCTTGCGCCGAGGGGAACGCCAGTTCCCCGTTTTTAGCGAGCAACGCGGATCTGGCGATCCGCTCGAAGCTACGCGGACCTGCGAACCGCTCGAAGCAACGCGGACCTGCGATCTGCTCACAGCAACGTGGATCTGGCGATTCGTTCAAAGCTACGCGGACCTGCGATCCGCTCGAAGCCAGAGAATTATTGCAACGAGAATGATAATGCGCTGATGCTCCGCAGAGCCTCATCATTCTTGCGCCGAGGGGAACGCCAGTTCCCCGAAACAACGCGGATCTGGCGATCCGCTCGAAGCAACGCGGACCTGCGAACCGCTCGAAGCCAGAGAGTTATTGTAACGAGAATGATAATGCGCTGATGCTCCGCAAAGCCTCATCATTCTTGCGCCGAGGGGAACGCCAGTTCCCCGTTTTTAGCGAGCAACGCGGATCTGGCGATCCGCTCAAAGCTACGCGGACCTGCGATCCGCTCGAAGCCAGAGAGTTATTGTAACGAGAATGATAATGCGCTGATGCTCCGCAAAGCCTCATCATTCTTGCTCCGAGGGGAACGCCAGTTCCCCGTTTTTAGCGAGCAACGCGGATCTGGCGATCCGCTCGAAGCAACGCGGACCTGCGATCCGCTCGAAGCCAGAGAGTTATTGTAACGAGAATGATAATGCGCTGATGCTCCGCAAAGCCTCATCATTCTTGCGCCGAGGGGAACGCCAGTTCCCCGTTTTTAGCGAGCAACGCGGATCTGGCGATCCGCTCGAAGCTACGCGGACCTGCGATCCGCTCGAAGCAACGCGGATCTGGCGATCCGCTCGAAGCAATGCGGAGCGATCCGCTCGAAGCCAGAGAATTATTGTAACGAGAATGATAATGCGCTGATGCTCCGTTGCATACTGTCGGTTTCCAGGGTATCAT